>Ga0070726_10000931_pt1 | contig 31898 bp, 27 predicted proteins | sample tdAd471_FD_67275 | JGI IMG/M metagenome (GOLD analysis project Ga0070726, IMG submission 67275) | Marine sediment microbial communities from the Atlantic coast under amendment with organic carbon and nitrate - tdAd47.1 | ecosystem: Environmental > Aquatic > Marine > Coastal > Sediment | place...
TCGCCCAAGGGGTTGGGGCGGCGGGAGGTCGTCTGGGTTGTCACAGACTCGTCGCCGATATCCCGTATCGCCTCGCTCGCTGCTCCTACCATCCGGCGCTCCCGGCGCTGCCGTGAACCCTCCTGGCGCCGCCCACGACAGTTCTCCAACACCCTGCTAGAGCTTCTCGGCGCAGACGGCGTTGAAGCAGCTGGTGAGGTTTCGGGTAGGCAGGCGTTCGAGCTTAGCGAAACTCTTGAGGGCGAAACTGACGGCGCCTTCGGCGCGTGATCCCATGGTGCGGCGCATGGCCAAGAAGAGCAGGGTCGAGAGCAGCCGTGGGTTGTGGAGCAGCGATTCCCAGCCGCGCGGACGCAGGCCCACCGACTCCAGATTCTCGACCAGTCGCCGCTTGTTAGGCGTATAGCCCAGAGAGAAGGGAGCGCCGGGAATGCGGCAGGCGAGCCGCAGCACTTGGTAGGTGGGGTTGGACGGGTTGTCGAGGGTCAGCAGGAGTCGTCCGCCCGGCCGGAGAATCCGAGCGAGGTCCTTGATCGAGGCCTCGAACTCCGCTGCGTGGTCAAAGTGATCGAGCGTGGAAGTGGAAACGATCAGGTCCACGCTGCTGTCGGCGAGCGGCAACGTCCGTGCGTCGGCCGCCATCAAGCCGACGCCACTCCCTCGGCCACGCTTACCTGCCCGGACGGCCGTCGGGACGCAAATATCGAATCCGAGCGTACGGCTTTGCCCGCAATTGAGGTCGAAGAGGATGCGATCCAGGCCGTTCGCCTCTTCGAAGAGGTCGGTCTTGACCAGCGTCTCCGCCTGAAAACCCTCCGACCAGCGACGGATGAAGCCCAAGTTGGCATTGCGCTTCTGGACAGCGGCTAGGGGATCGAGGTACCAGGAGTCGGTCGATTCGTCGACCAGACGCTCGTGCGACGAGGACGCCCTCAGGGTCGTAGAATCCTGCCTGACCGCGAGCGCCGAGTCTGAACTCGTGGAACTCATCCGTCCATCGATTCTACCCGAGAGAGCCGCGATTTCGACGTTTTCTAGAACATCTTGTAGTTCTCATGCTTCGTCGAGTTCCGCGGCGTCGAGCCGTCCGGCGGCTTGCAAACGACGAAAATCGGCGAGTGTGGCGGCGATGCCGTCGGCCAACGAGGTCCGAGGAAGATCGGGGAGGAAGGCCCGTAGGTCGGCGTCGTCGATGTCGTAGGCGACCGGGATCTGCCCCCCGGAGAGTTTGAGCAGACCCTTGGCCGCGGGCAGAAGCGTCTCAATCCGCGTGACGAAGTCGGTCATCTGCTCGACTTCGCCGCGGAGGTTAAAGGTCCGGCAGACGTCGCGGTCATCGAGCGACGCGGCGACGAAGGTCGCGGCCACGTCTCCGGCGTACTGCAGAGCGTTGAGGCCCGAATAGCGCAGCGTGAAGGGGCGACCCAGCAGCGCCGCTTTGATGGCGCGGGTGGCGTCGGAGGTCAGCCCTTGGTCGCGCCCGAGTCCGTAGACGGTCCACGGGCGCAGGCCGATGCTGGAGACTCCATGGTCCAAGTGGTAGACGCGTGCGGCTCCCTCATTGGCTTGCTTGAAGACGCCGTAGTGGGTCGCGGGCGAGAGGGCGTCGGCATCGGTGACTTGACGGCCTTGATAGAACTCCGTGGGCCCGATGACGGCGGCGGAGCTGGCATAGACGACCTTCTGGACGTGGTCCAACCGACGCGCGGCCTCAAACACGGCGAGCGTTCCCAGCACGTTCACTCGCGCCCCGAGCATCGGGTTTGGTCTGCAGAACGGCATTTGCAACGCGGCCAAGTGGAGAATTGAACTGACGCCGTGTTGCGAGGCGACCTCCACCACGCGAGCGTCGTCGGCGACGTCGCCGGTTTCGAGCGCCACCTCGGGGAGCGGGTCGGGCAGCAGCGCTTCCAGCCGACGGAGGCTGGGATCGCGATCAAACAGGACGAAATCGACGCCTCGCTCGATGAGGTCGCGGACGACCCAGGCGCCGAGGAAGCCCGACGAACCGGTGACGAGAATCCTGGGCGTCGCCATTAGTTGCCCGCCGGAGCGCCGACCGGGAAGACGGCGCCGTTGGTGCGCGTGCGGATGCGACAGAGCAGCATGTGGGCGCAAACGTAGAGCGTGGAACCGTCGTCGCCCCAGGCCAGGTTGGCGGTGCGCTGGCCGGTTTCCAGACGTCCGAGAAGTTTGCCTTCGGGATTAAAGACCCAGACACCGCCGGGTCCAGTCGCCCACAGGTTGCCGTGGACATCGACCTTGAAGCCGTCCGGCGATCCGGGCATCTCGTCCTCCTTGGCGGAGACGGCATAGAAGACGTCGCCCTCGCCCAGAGTTCCGTCTTGCATGACCGGGTAGCGCATCCACTTGGGCTCGTGCGAGCCCGATTGGCCGACGTAGAGGACTGATTCATCCGGCGAGAAGGCGAGTCCGTTGGGCGCGCGGAGTTCGTCGGTGAGCAGGACGACGTCCCGGTTGGGCTTGACTTGAAAAACGCCGCAGAACGGCAGTTCTCGGTTCTCGGTGTCTTCGTAGCGACCAGGGAGTCCGTAGGCGGGATCGGTGAAGTAGAGGTCGCCCTTCGAGCTGTAAACGAGATCGTTGGGGGAATTGAGACGCTTGCCGTCGTACTGGTCGCAGACGGTGAACTTCCCTCCGTCGCGTTCGATACGCGAGACGCGACGGTCGCCGTGCTCGCACATCACGAGGCGGTCGGCGGAATCGTAAGTCAAAGCGTTGGAGCCCGGCTCGTCCGAATACCATTGAACGCCTGAGTAGCCGGAAGGCTGCATCCAAATGCGCATGCCTTCTTCCTCGGACCATCGGATGATTGCGTTGCGCGGGATGTCGGAGAAGAGCAGGTAATTCCCTTTGGCGTTCCACAAGGGGCCTTCTGACCAAGTCAGTCCGGTGCCGAGCTGCTCGAACTGGGCGCTGGGATCGATGAGGTCGTCGAGCGCGGGGTCGAAGCGGTGGATCTTGCCGAAGGTCGGGTAGTCGCTCATGAGCCGACCATTCTAGCGAGCCGCACGGGTTGAACTCCGCCCGCGCGCCGTATCTCTCAGCGGCCTATACTGGCGAGCGATGCAACGACGTTCCTTTCTGAAGACCACCGCGGCCGCAGCCGCCACCGCGGCCTCCGCTCAACGCGTGCTTGGCGCGAACGATCGGATTCGGCTGGGGCTCATCGGCTGTGGAGGGCGCGGGACGCTCGTCGCCAAGAAGATTCTAGAAGGAAATACCGACGTCGAGTACACGGCGTTTGCGGACGTCTTCGACTCGCAGTCCGAGAAGGCGAACGCGGGTCTTGGGAAGGGGCAGGGCGACACGTACCGCGACTTCCGTCGTTTGCTGGAACGCGACGATATCGACGCGGTGCACGTGGGTACGCCGGACCACTGGCATGCAATTCCGGCGATCTTGGCGCTGCGGGCCGGGAAGCACGTCTATTGCGAAAAACCGCTGGGCCACAACGTCCTGGAAGGACAGGCGATGGTCGCCGAATCGGCCAAGCATCCCAAGCAGGTTTTTCTGACCGGGACACAGCATCGCTCGCAAACACACTTCATGCGCATCGCCGAGATGGTCAAGAACGGCGAGTTGCAAGACGTCCACTTCGTGCGCGTGTGGAACTATGCGAACTTGCTGCCCGACGGGTTGGCGGGCGAGCCCGGCGCGCCTGTACCGGAGAACTTTGATTGGGACATGTTCTTGGGGCCGGCGCCGTGGGTTCCTTACGATCCGGCGCGCACGATCGGGACCTATCGCGCCTTTTTCGACTACGCGGGCGGATGGATCACCGACTACGGGGTGCATCGGTTCGATACGGTGCACCAGATCATGGGCCGCGACAAGCCGTTGACGGTCAACGCCTCCGGGGCGCGTTACGCGGTAGGCGGATTGGGCGATCAGCCGGACGTGTTGCAAGTGACCTACGAATATCCGGGGTTCGTGATGAGCTACGAGGCGATCAACACGTCGTCGTTCGGGTCGATTGCGCGGCTGACGCCGGGGATGGAGATGCACGGCGCGAAGGGCGAGATCAATCGGCCGAACGGGATGGCGTTTTACGGCTCGAACGGGACAGTGATCGCGGACCGTCTCGGTTATGAGACGATTCCGCCCGGGCCCAAGAGCACGAGCCGGTTGGCGGGAGGGGCGTCCACGCAACGGCCGCTGGAAAGGATGCACGAGAATAATCCCGAGCCGACGCTTGCCCACGGCCAACACTTCATCCGGTGCATTCGCGAGGGCGACACGCCGCGTTGCGACGCACTGACAGGACACCGGTCGTCGCTGATCGCCCATCTGGGCAACGTGAGCTACAAGGTGGGCCGCAAGCTCTGGTGGGACGGCGAGCAAGAGAAGTTGGTGTCGGACGCGGAGGCTTCGAAGTTGCTGGGACGTGTGGCGCGTAAGCCTTGGGACTTGGTGACGCTGTAGCGCGGGCTAGAAGCGGATCTTCGAGTCGGATAAGCAGCGATCGAGGAAGTTCTTCGTGATGCGCTGAACGCGTTCGTCCGGTCCAAATGCGCGGGCGGCTTGCGAGGTGGCGGGAACGTGGCCGGGTGGCGCGCTCAGTCCCTCGGACCACCAGATGGTTCCAGCGTTGAAGACCCAGTTGCTCTTTTTGCCCGGATAGATGGTGGCGGCGTGTTTGCGAGTGGCCGTCCGCTTGCCGTACTCGACGAGGTCGGATGAGGCGACGACTTCGAGGCCGGGGATCTCGGCCAGCGGCGGACCGTGATACTCCCAGCCGACGAGTCCGGGAACGGAATCGCCGTCGGCGACCCCTGTTCCGGAGAAGATCCAGTGGTTGTGGTTGCGCACGATCCAGTCGCCGAAGCCTGTGCCGTACGTGGTCGCGCCGAGTAGGTTCCTTGCGTCTTCGCCGAATAGGCGCTTGCGCGCGAATGCGCGGAGCGGAGCCCCGGTGACCGTGCTTGCGTAAGTCTCAATTTCATGCAGGATGGCGTTGCCCGAGAGGAAGGCGATGCTCATGCCCCGGTCGCGTGCGGCGACGATATTGCGGTACATCGGGCGGGTCCAGTACTCGTCATGACCGATCGAGAGGAAGACCTTGGCGCGATTGAGGATGTCGGGGTCTGTTTCCGCGTCGAGGTTGGAGCAGTAGGCGACATGGTAACCCTGTTGTTCGAGCCAGAACGCGGCGGGGTGCTCCCACAGCAAATACTCGCCCGAGCCGGTCGGCATGGACATTTCCTGCAACTGGCCGAAGCGGGCGTAGGGTCGATCGAAGCTGACGCGCACGTTGGGGCCGGTGTAGTTGTATTCGTTGACGAGCTTGGGCCGACCATCGTCATAGAGCGAGTCCCAACCGGGCCACTTGTTGTAGGCCTGCCAGGTGAGGTCCGAGCACTGGAACAGAACGTCCGCGGGCCGGCGACTCTTGACGATGAAGATGCAGTAGGACTCGAGGCGTTCTTCGGATAGGGAGAGTTTGCCGAGATAGACGCCGGAAGGCCAATCGTCAGGGATCTTGAGTTCGGCCGAGGCTTCCCAGCGGCACTCGCGTACGCGCTCCATGCCCATCTGCGGCAGCGACTGCTTGCTGCCCGTGAACGGACCCAGTCGAAGCATGTGTCGACCGCCTAACCCGCCGTAGTAGCCGCTGCGATAGAGGTCGATGACGAAGGGCTTGGGCGGGTCGGTGCTGACATGGAACCGGATCGTCTCGCCCGAATAGACGCTGGTTTCTGAAGCATAGCCCTCAAGCGAGGGAGAGCGAAGGCCGGAGCCCTTATAGCGATCAAAGAGGAAGTACTGAGTTTGCCAGTGCAGCGTGCCGCGGCGGCGGTTCTCCTCGACAGTGGCGTTCTCCGGCTGTTGCGCGGAAGCCGAGCTGAGCAACGCCGGGGCGACGGCCGCTTGGAATAGCTTGCGGCGGGTCGGCATGGGCACGAGGATAGCGGAAGTCCGCACGGACCGTCGGCTCCCCGAGACCGGCCAAGCGCGGCCGGGAGACTTCTATCAGCGCATTACTGCCGTGCACCCGCCGGGCAGTCCCCTTGCTTGCTACTCGATCACGGCCAGTAGATCCTTGGCGTCGACCTGCTCGCCCGGCTCGACGAGCAGCTCCTTCACTTTGCCGGCGGCGGGCGCGTAGATGGTCGACTGCATCTTCATCGCCTCCAGCGTGAGCAGCTTGGCGTTCTTTTCGACCTCGTCGCCGGCTTCCACGAAGACGCCGGTGATCAGGCCGGGCGTGGGAGCGCCGACGTGTCCGGCATTGGCAACCTCCGCCTTGCGGCGTGCCGAGGTCTCGCTCTTCAGCTGGCGGTCGCGGACACTGACCTGGCGCGCCTGGCCGTTGAGCTCGAAGAAGACCGTACGGGTGCCGTCGGCGTGGGCGTCTCCGACCGTGAGGAACTTGAGTACGAGGTGCTTGCCTTTTTCTAGGTGGATCGTCGTCTCTTGGCCCTTTTCCATGCCGAAGAAGAAGACCGGCGTGGGCAGGACGCCGACGTCGCCCCAGGCGCGGCGATTCTTGGCGTAGTCGGCGAAGACCTGCGGATAGAGGGTAAAGCTCAGAACCTCGTCGTGCGACGGCTCGCGGCCGATCTTCTTGGCCAGCTCGGCGTGGACGGCGGTGAGGTCCGCGGGCGGCATAGTGGCCGACCAGCGTCCCTCACGCGGTTTCTCACCGCGCAGTACGATCTTCTGGACCTGTTCCGGCCAGCCGTCGGGCGGGGAGCCGAGCGCCCCGGAAAGCATGTCGCTGACCGAGTCCGGGAAGGAGACGTGATGATCTTCCGGGTCGAGCGCCAGCACCTCTTCCGGCGTCATGCCGTGGGAGGTCAGGTGGAGGGCCATGTCGCCGACGACCTTCGACGACGGCGTGACTTTGACGATGTCGCCGAACAGCTGGTTGACGTCCGCATACATCTTCTCCACTTCAGGCCAACGCTTCCCGAGACCCATCGCCTCGGCCTGCTGTTGGAGGTTCGTAAACTGTCCGCCCGGAATCTCGTGCTGGTAGATGTCCGCCGAACCATGCCGAGGGGCGTTGTCGAACGGCATGTAGTAGGTGCGGACGGTCTCCCAGAAACGGGAGCACTCCGAGAGCGCCTCCTCGTCCAAGCCTGTATCGCGCGGCGTATTGTTCAAGCTGGCGACCATCGAGTTGAGATTGGGCTGCGAGGTGGAGCCGCTCATCGAACTCACCGCGCCGTCGATCACGTCGACGCCGGCCTCGGCCGCCTTCAACAACGTAGATGCGTTGAGGCCGGAGGAGTCGTGCGTGTGGAAGTGGATCGGCAGCCCGACTTCCTGCCGCAGGGCCTTGATGAGTTCGAATGCGGCGTAGGGACGGCACAGGCCGGCCATATCCTTGACCGCCAGGACGTGCGCGCCCATCTTCTCCAGCCGCTTAGCGAGCTTGATGTAGTAGTTCAGGTCGTACTTGGGTCGAGACGGATCGAGAATATCGCCCGTGTAGCAAATCGCGGTCTCGCAGATGGGAGTCTCGGCCTCGAGGCAAGCCGCCACGGCGACTTCCATGTTGTCGAGGTCGTTCAACGAATCGAAAATTCGGAAGACGTCGATACCCTGGCGGGCGGCTTCCAGCGTGAATTCGCGTACGACGTTGTCCGGGTAAGACGTGTAGCCGACCGCGTTGGAGGCGCGCAGCAGCATCTGGAAGCAGATGTTCGGCACTCGCTCTCGCAGGAGCCGAAGACGCTGCCAGGGGTCCTCGTGGAGGAAACGCATGGAAGCGTCAAAGGTGGCGCCGCCCCACATCTCCAAGCTGAAGAGGTTGGGCAGTCGTTGCGCCACGTAGTCGGCGGTCGACAGCAGGTCAATCGTTCGGACGCGGGTGGCCAGCAGGGACTGATGGGCGTCGCGGTAGGTGGTGTCGGTCACCAGCAGCTGTTCTTGCTCTCGAACCCACTTCGCGAAGTCCTTCGGGCCCATCTCGAGCAACTTGGTGCGCGAGCCCTCGGGCAAGTCCACGCCGTGCTGGATCTGCGGCAAGTGCGGCTCGGGAAACTTGTCCGGTCGCGGCTTGCCTTCCACGTGCGGGTTGCCGTTGACGATCACGTCGCCCACGTAGCTGAGCAGCCGTGTCGCGCGGTCGCGCCGGCGCTTGAAGGTAAACAGCTCCGGATGCTGATCGAGGAAGCCGGTGGTCGTCTCCCCCTTCTGGAAGACCGGGTGGTTGACGACGTTCTCCAGGAACGGAATGTTGGTCTTGACGCCGCGGATACGGAACTCCCGCAGCGCGCGATCGGCGCGACGGCAGGCTCCCTCCAGGGTGTTGTCCCAGGCGGTGAGCTTGACCAGGAGTGAGTCGTAGTAGGGCGTGAGTTGGGCCCCGGAGTAGGCGCTCGATCCGTCGAGGCGAATGCCGAAGCCCGAGGGCGAGCGGTACGTCTGCAGGCGGCCGTAGTCGGGCGCGAAGCCGTTCTCGGGATCCTCGGTGGTGATCCGCGACTGAATCGCGAATCCGCGCACCTTCACGTCCTCTTGTTTGGGCAGGGAGAGCGGAGCCTCGTGCAGCTTGTGACCTTGGGCGACGAGGATTTGCGACCGCACGACGTCGATGCCCGTCACGACCTCCGTGACGGTGTGTTCAACCTGGACCCGCGGGTTCACCTCGATGAAGAACCACTCTTCGGTGTCGGCGTCGACGAGGAACTCGACGGTGCCGGCGTTGCGGTAACCGGCGGTCTCGGCGAGCCGGACGGCCGCGTCGCAGAGGCCCTTGCGGGCCTTTTCAGATAGATTGGCGGCAGGGGCCAATTCGACCACCTTCTGGTGGCGCCTTTGCACCGAGCAGTCCCGCTCGTACAGGTGCATGACGTTGCCGTGCGTGTCAGCGAGGATCTGAACCTCGATGTGACGGGCGCGGCCGATGAAGCGCTCAATGAACACGGCGCCGTTGCCGAAGGCGAGTTGGGCTTCTTTTTGCGCCTCCTCGAGCTTCGCGATGAGTTCGGATTCTTGCTGGACGACGCGCATTCCGCGGCCGCCGCCGCCGAACGCCGCCTTGACGATGACCGGAAAGCCCACTCGCTTGGCGGCCTCGACGGCCTCGTCGAGATCGTCGATGGCGGACTCGGTACCGGGCACGATCGGGACGCCGGCCTTCTCAGCCAAGGCCCGGGCGGCGGTCTTGTCGCCGAGGTTCTGGAGAAGCTCCGGGGTCGGCCCCACAAACGTGATGCCGGCGTCCGCACAGGCCTGAGCAAAGTCGGGGTTCTCCGACAGGAAGCCGTAGCCGGGGTGGATGTAGTCGACTCCGTGCTCCTTGGCGACGCCGATGATGCTCTGAATGTCGAGATAGGCCGCGACCGGGCCCTTGCCGTCGCCGACCTGGTAGGCCTCGTCGGACTTGAAGCGATGCAGACTGAGGCGGTCTTCTTCGGAGTAGATGGTGGCGGTGCGCAGGCCAAGCTCAGTGGCGGCGCGCAAGATACGGATGGCAATTTCGCCTCGATTGGCGGCTAGGAGCTTCTTCATGACGGGAAACTCCTAGATTAGCGCGGGCTACTGCCATCCCGGTTGGAAGACGAGGAAGTACTGATGGGACAGGAACTTATGTTCTTGGACGAGGGAGAAGCCGGCCTGGCGCAGCTCCTCGATCATGGCGTCGCGGGCGATCTTCATGGGGGGCGCGGGCCCGACCGGGAGATCCCGCTTGTAGAAATCGACGATGGCGAGGCGGCCGCCGCGCTTGAGGGCCGCCGCCAGCTTGGCGTAGTAGGCGGGACGGTTCTCGATGTGGTGGACGACGTCGCAGATGAAGATGAGATCGAGCGATTCGGCGGGTAGCTTGGGGGCGTCGAAAGCGCCGAGAGTGGGGATGAGCTGAGGAAGATTCGCCTCTTTCGCGCGGGCGGCGAGGTGATCGATGAGGTCCTGCTGGACATCGACGGCGTAGAGCTTTCCGTCGTTGCCGACGGCTTGGGCCAGGCGGACGGAGAAGTAGCCGGTGCCGGCGCCGATGTCGGCGACGGACTGGCCGCGCTGGATGTTCAGGGCTTCGACGACCTGGGCGGGCTTCTGCCAGGCGTCGCGGGCCGGGTTTTCGAGGACCCTCTCCCATTCGGCGGCGCTGCGGGCGTGGTGCGGGTTGGGGTGCTTCTTGCCGTGGTGGAGTTCTTGGGCGGATGCGGCGAGGGTGAGCGTCAGCAGGAGGGGACCGAGTCTCATGAGCCTCAGTTTAGAGGGGGAGGCATGATTGTCACTCCTGGTTTGGGTGAGGAGCACGCTGCCAGGGCTCGCCCGGGGCTGAGCGCCATGCTTGCCAGCCAAGTGGAAGATCGCTCAATTCGCTCAGCGAGGGGTCGAGTTCGATCAAGTGGTGCAAGCAGAGTATGACCGGATCTTGGGGATCGTCAGCTCCATCGAGAAACTGCCAACAACCATCTTCAAGGTCGTGACAAACCAACAGAATCGGCACCGTCCCGTCTGCGACGTGTTTCTGAGCAAAGGAGCCCCGGTGCGGGTCGTCGTCAAACTGCCAGTCTTCGACGGTTTGCGAGCACTCGCACCCCGCGTCCGGTGATTCGATCATCCTTACGATTTCAACCATTCGAGCTTCCGCTCCGTCGGCAACATACAAGAGCGGCTGCAGGGGAGCATACTTCGGATCGAAGTCGTGGCTCCAAGGCGGACGGGCTTCCATATCGGGCCAAAGGCACTGGACGACTGGGACGTCGCCGCGTCGGTAGAACCAAGTCGCATAGCCGATCAATGGGTCGCGCCACTCGTCGGCCATGGTCCGGGTAGTGCACGTGTAGTCGCCCTCAAGAAGCCCGTCGGCTGTCGCTCCATCCTCGAAACGCTCGCCTTTCTGGATTCTTGCGGCGAGTTCGTTGATCATCCACTGGGCGACCTCCGGCTTCAGTCCGAAGATGATGATCTCGGGATGCTGGAAGCGATCGTAGAGTCCAACGGAATAGGCCCACTTGGGGTGGTCCGGCCCGACGAGCAGGATGTGGCAACCATGCTCCTCGATGTTCCGGACCAGCTTTTCCTCATCCGGTTCAAGCTTTTGAGTCTTCCAATACTCGAGGTTGCTCCCCATCGTTTACTCCACTACCGGGTAGTTCACGCCCAACTGCTCCAGGTAAGTCTCGTAGCGGCTGGGGTCGTAGCGCAGTTTCTCTAGATCCGGGGCGAAGCGCTCCATCTTGTCGGCGTTGACGTGGGCCGGGGGCGCCGTGCCGGCCGGGATCAGCGACTCCCACTTCACTTCCTTGGTCTGCTCGCGGAAGTAGCCCCAGGCCTGTTCCACCAGCTTCGGATCGCGGAACAGCTCGATCATCGTCATGGCTTGCGCCTGGGCTCCGGCGAGGGCGCCTTTGTGTGCGATGGGCGTGGCCATAGCGATGCCGGAGGACCAGTGATGGCCGACCGTGCCCGAGACGTTCGACGGGTAGCGCAGGTTGATGGTCGGCAGGTTCCAGCTCACCTCGGCGATGTCGTCTGATCCTGACGCGTTCATCGTGGGACCGCCCAGCTCCTCGACCTCCGTCTTGAGTCCGACCGGCTCGGAATCCATCAACTTCTGAATCGCCTTGGCCATGCGCTGGTCGTCGTCCGACCAAGCGGGCATGCCGGTCGCCGTGATGTTCTTGTGCAGCAATTCGGCCAGGGGCTTGTTGAAGTGGCCGGGCCAGGCGGCGCCGATGACGCGCTCCGTCATGGTGGTATCGGTCATCATGGCGGCGGCCCGGGCGATCTTGGTTCCGATGTCGTGGTTGCGCTTGACGTTGGCATAGTCGGTTTCGCGGAAGAAGTACCAGACGGCGGCCTCGGACGGCACGACGTTCGGTTGATTACCGCCGTTGGTGATCACGTAGTGCGAGCGCTGCTGCGGGCGCAGGTGTTCGCGTCGGAAGTTCCAGCCCGCGTTCATCAGCTCGACGGCGTCGAGGGCGGACTTGCCTTTCCATGGGGACCCGGCGCCGTGGGCGCTGACGCCCTCGAAGGTGTATTGCGTGGAGACGAGCGCGAGGCCGCGGTTGCCCCAGTTGGTCGAGAAGCTGGAGGACACGTGGCAGCTCAGCATCACGTCCAGGTCCTTGAAGAGGCCGTCGCGGGCCATGTAAGTGCGACTGCCGAGCAGCTCCTCGGCGATGCCGGGGTAGACGCGGATCGTCCCTTTGAGGCCGTGTTTCTCCAGCATGTCTTTGACGACGAGCGCGGTAGTCGTCTGGACGGCTTGGCCCGCGTTGTGGCCTTCGCCGTGGCCGGGGCCGCCGGGAATCAGCTCTTCGCGGCGGGCGACGCCCGGTTTCTGCGAGGTTTCAGGCAGACCGTCCACGTCGGCCATCAGCCCGATGATCGGCGCGCCCTGGCCCCACTCGGCAACCCACGCCGAAGGCATCCCCGAAACGCCCATGGTGATGCGGAACCCTTCGTCGCGGAGCATGCCCGTCAGGTACTTGGCTGTTTCGTGTTCTTGGTAGCCCAACTCGGCGAGGCTGAAGAGGGTGTCCGTGATCTCCTGGACGAGTTTGGCTTTGGCCTCGACTCGCTCACGCGCTTCCTGGGCGAGAGCGTCAGAGGAAGGGGCCTGAGCGGAGAGCAAACTGCAGCAGAAAAGCAAGCTGAGGGCGATTCGCATGCCCCGTAAGCTAGCACGCTACTCCCAGATCTCCAGGTCGGACATGATGCCTTTCTTGAGCGTGATTTCGCCGTATGCGGATTGAGCCTCGGCGGTCATCAAAATGTCGGCCGGACCGGCGAGCGGCTCGACCACGACTTCGAGCTGCATCATTCCGTTGGCGGTGCGGCCTTGGACGACCGGAGCCATCCCGAGGGCAACCGCGCCTGGGATCTCGATGTGCGTTCCGCGGCGAGCTTCGACGATCACGGTCTTGCCCTCGATCTGCTCTTTCGTGACGTAGTCCCAGCCGCGCACCGTGACGGCGGCGCGGCCGCCGCGGTTGAACAGTTGGAGGCGCAGCGTATGAGCTTCGGTCAGGATCATCGGCTCGGTCATCGAGTGCTGCGGCTTTTCTGCGGCGCCGAACTCGAAGGTGCGACCCCAGCTCGTGCGCAGCGACTCGGACGTCAGAGGGCCGTCGGCCACCAGGAGATGGACGGAGGCGCGTGCACGCACCGGCTTGCCTTCGGCCTGGAAGAGCACGTAGCGCACGCTCGCCGGAAGCCAAGGGAACTTGACGGCTACCTTGTAGGACTCGCCCGGCTTGCTTTCGACTTCGCCGAGGGTCTCTCCGGTCTCGGCGTCGATGGCCGAAAGACGCACTGGGTTATCGTCGAGATGCCAGACGGTGGCCGACAACGACTGTCCAGCCTCGATTCGGACTGGTGCGGTGGAAGCGATGGGACCGTCTTCCAGCTGGATCGTGAAGAACTGCTCTTCGGTACCCGCCGCCAAGATCGAGGCGGCAGTGGTCAGTCCCAGAAGAATCGTCGTTAGAAGTGTGCGTTGCGTCATGTCCCGTGTCCTCACCTGGGAAGGCGACGGACGCGGAGCGATTCCCTCACGCAGATCGCATGCGCGGCAGACGCAACGCCGGCAGGATGCCCAAGACAGGAGCCAAGGCGACGCCCCACAAGACGTTTTCCAAGCCGTACTGATCAGCCAACCAGCCGATGAGCGGCACGAACGTGATGCCGGCCATGCCCCAGGCGAAGCCCATCATCAGCGAACTGACCATGCCTCGCTGCGACGGGACGAGGTCCTGGGCCATCACGATGTTGACCGGAATCGTGAGCAGTAGAATCATCGCGCCCAAAAACAGGCCGACGTATCCGATCCAAGACTCCGTCAATAAGAACAGCGCCAAAAACGGGGCGGATGCCGTCATGGAAAGCACGACGACGTTCTTGCCGCCGATACGATCGGCGAGGCTGCCGCCGGCAAAAGAGCCGGTCGCGGCGGCCAGGAAGAATAGCGACAGCGCCCAGCTTGAGGCGTCCATCGTGAGGCCGCGCTCGCGCACGAGGTAGAGCGCGAGGAACTGGCCGATGCCGAGCTGCACGGTGGAACGCAGGACGACCAGGCAGTAATGCAGCACGAGCGGCCGCCACTTGGAGCGCATGACGCCCCAGTCGATGGTGCGCGAGTGCGTCGCGGGGTGCGGCTCGGGTTGAGGCAGCTTCCACAGCAGCAAGCCGGCGACGACGACGGCGGGGGCCATGGCGACGACGAAGCGGTCGAAGGTCACCCACTCAATCACGGCAGAGAAATACGGCGGGCCCAGGGCCAGGCCGAACGTCCCCGCCGTAATAAACAGCGCGACGCCGAGTCCGCGACGAGCGCCGGAGAGCTCGGTCGCTTGCGTGGTCGATTGCGGATGGAAAGCGGCGATCCCCATTCCGCCGAGGAAGGTCAGCAGGAGCAGCGTCGGGTAGCCCGTCGCCCAGCCGAGGATCGAGTAGAAGAATCCGACGGTGAGCGGGCCCAAGATCGAGAACATCCTCGAATTGAGGCGATCGCTCAAGATCCCGAACGGCAGTTGCAGGACCGAAGAAGCAAACATATACACGCCGCCGAGGAGGCCCGCTTGGGCCAGGGAGAGTCCGTAGCGTTCGGCCAGCACCGGCTGGAGCGTGGCGATGGCGCTCGAAAACAGATCCGTGGTCATGTGCCCGAGCGAGAGCAGCACCATGCCGGCGGAAAGCAGGCTGGCCGGGCGCGCGATGGGCGGGGACGGTGAAGCGGTCGTGCTCAAGGGACGGGAATGACGGGGTAGAACCCCGATGGTATCGCGGACGCGGCCCCGTGCCGAATCAGGCCGTCGGGAGATCGGCTTCCCCGAGCATCTCCGCGATAGTCACCTGGCGATCGTCCACTGGACCGGCCTCGCGCGCGTGGCGACGCTCCAGATTCAGGCGCCGACGCTCCGCGCGGGCGGCCTGGCGATACTCCAGGCCTTCGAGCCGTTGCCGGATCCACTCCCGGCGCTGCTGGGCCGTTCTCTTGCGAATCGGGAGCAGCTCAAGCTGTCGCGCGGCGTTCGCCACGGCCCAAGTGTGCCACAAGTCTTTCGAATTCAGCGCTAAAATTCCGTTTTGACGACTTTTCGCGACCTCGCCGTCATTGGCCGCCGCCTGGCTGAGCCGCCCACCGGCGTGGGACGCTATCTGGAGTGCCTACTGCGCCACTGGGCCTCGCTCGACCATCCGTTTGAGCGGATTCGGGTTCTGACGCCCGCCCCGCCGCAGTTGCCTGGGGAGCTTTTCGGTGACCGCGTCCAGTTGGAGGTGATCCCCCAGAGGGTTTCGCCGCTCTACTGGGAGAACGTGCAGCTGCCGTCGGCGATCGGTCGGGAGGCGCTGATCTTCGCACCCTATACGCTGCCTTGGACGCGGGCGGATCAGGGCGTCGTCTCGAATCTAGGCATCTATGCGTCACGGCCGGGAGATTTCCCGCTCCTGGCGCGGCTGCGGACCGAGCCGTTCTTCAAACACAGCGCGCGACGGGCGCGGCGAGTGATCGCCAACTCGACCTCGACCAAGAACGACGTCGTCGAGTACCTGGGCGCGGACCCGGCCAAGACGGATGTGGTGCTGCTCGGCGCGGACGAACGCTTACGGCCCGCAGGCGAGGACGAATCGCTTCCACCCGACGTCGCCGACCGCTACGAGGTCGGTTCGGCGGCGTTCTTTCTGCTCGTTGGGAAGCTGTCGAAGCGCCGCAACATTCCTTTGTTGATTGAAGCCCTCGCCTCGGCCGGTGATCTGCCTGAGAAGCTGCTCATCATTGGCCCGGACTATCTCGGTCTCGACCCCGTAGGCGTGGCCCGCTCCAAGGGCGTGGGAGGGCGGGTGGTGCACAAGCCGCACGCGCCGATGGAGGATCTGGCGCACCTTTATCGGGCGGCGACGACGTTCGTCTTGCCGACCGAGCACGAGGGGTTTTCGCTGACGATTCCTGAAGCGATGGCGTCGGGGACTCCGGCTATCGTGTTTGACCACGCCGCGCTGGAGGGACCGGTTCGAGAGGCCGCCGAGGTGGTGACGCCCGCGACTGCCGGCGCGCTGGCTGAGGCGCTACGGCGAGCCTCGAGCGACGGGAAGTGGCGGGCGGAGCGCCGAACGGCGGGGCTGGAGGCGGCCAAGTCCTATCGCTGGGAAGAGACGGCGCGGCGAACGATGGAGATCCTCGCCGAGGCTAGCCGCCTTCCGAGCTGAGAAAGCTTTCTGCCGGAGCCAGGTCTTCGGGACGGCCGATGTCGCGCCAAAAGCCTTCGATGGCATACCAACCCACGGGGGACCCGGAATTGACGATCGCGTGGACGGCGTCGGTGAGTTCGTACTCACCGCGCGGCGACAATTCAATCTCATCCAGGGCTTCGAAGACCGAAGAGCGGAAAAGGTAGATGCCGGCGTTGTTCCAGTTGGTGGTCGACGTCCCCTTGGGCGGTTTCTCGATAATCTTGGTCACCCGGTCGCCTTCAACGTAGACGGCGCCGCCTTGGTAGGGGTCATCGACGTGCTTGACGGCTAGGACCATCTCGGCGCCGTCGGCTTTGGCGAAGATGTCCGAGTAGATCTGCGATTCGACGAGATTGTCGCCGTAGACCATCAAGAACGGATCGCCCGCGGAGAAGTCGCGGGCGAGCATGGCGGCGGAGCCGGTACCGTTCTGTTGCTCTTGCGTGACGTAGGAGATCTTGGCGAGTTTGGGCGGGTTGGCCTCGAAGTAGTCCGAGACCATGTGCGCCTTGTAGCCGACGACGACCAGGACCTCGCGGACTCCGGCAGCTTCCAGGCGCTCGACTTGGTGGGCGAGCATGGGACGCCCGTCGAGTTTCAACATGGGTTTCGGGCAGTCCTCGGTGAGTTCCTTCATGCGGGTTCCGCGCCCGGCGGCTAGGGTGACGGCTTTGGTGACGGAGGCCATGGAACTATCGTATCGGCGGGGGGAGGATGTCCGGTATCGAGGAAACGCCTGAGGGATGAAGCGCCGCGCTACGAACTGGAGGACGGCGCTTCCGGCTCCCACGGCAGTTGCCCGTCGTTGCGGCGTCGCAGCCAGGGCGAGGCGTCGTCGAGTTCCAGCAAGACCTCGCCGGGCGAGCGCTGGACTCCGCCGCCGTCAAGGACAGTAGCAGCCGCAGTACGAATCGGCTCCAACTCCGACCAAGAACCACCTAGACGGGTCCGGATCGTGCTGGGGTCGACCTGGCTCTTGCGGCCCTGGTAATGCCAGTCCTGAAAGATCAATCGGCCGTGGCCGGTGCGCGGATCTGCTTGGAGCGCAACGACGGGCAGCGAGAGCAGCGTGGTGCCGGTTGCAAAACCGCGAAACATGCCGTCGCCGGAGAAGAGTTCGGAGCCGTCGCGCTGGACTGCGAGGCTGAACTCCCCGGGCGTGACGGTGACGCGCACGTCGCCGCGCTGGGTGGGATAGCCGAAAGTTTCACGCCCAAGAACCTCGTCCCCGCCGGGCGTGACGATGTGGGAGACGGCGTACCAGGCGGGGCGGTTGGCGACCATCGTGAAAGCCATCAGCCACGCCTCCTCAAAGGGCCCGCGCGTCCAATCACCGCCGTCGGAGCGGATGCCGAGGAACTTCAGCATGGGACGGCCCAGCGGGTTACAGCCGGGCGGTAGGAGTCCGGCGTGCGTCTCGCGCGAGCACATCATGGTCAACTCGATGAGCTGAACGGGACGCAAGGTGAGATCGGGGCGCTCTTGGTAGCGAGCCAAGGAGGCGTCGTCGAGCCTGAGTGCCGAATCTTCAGCGGGCCACGCCGGAGGGCGCCACGGCTTCTCGAGGGTAACGGGGCGGCCGTAGCGCAAGGGCAAGAGCCGCTGGCCGACGTCCATGGTTTGGACCGTCTCGGTCGTCAAGGGAAGGTGGCTCGCACCGGAGGAGATTGAGGCGCTGACGAGTTCGACGATCGGGAATTCCGCCACCGGGTGATCGACCGACACCTCGGGGAACTCCAGCGAGGTCACGGAGGAGCCTCGCGACTCGCCGGGTTGAGCAGGAATCTTCAGTAGGGAGCCCGCCGGCGCTCCCGCCGTCCAGTCCGACCCCGCGACGAAGTCAAGAACGAAGGTCGGATCCGCGCGTTGTGCGACTTCGCCCGAGCCCTCCGCCCACACGGCTTCAAGCAGAGAAGCGCCTTCCGCGATGACACGTAGGCCGCCTGGGTCCATCCGAATCTCCCCTGGAAAAACGGGCAGGCTCAACGCTTCGCGGGCGACCCGCAAGCGCCGTTCGCTGGGCGTCCAGCCGCGGATGGCCAACAGACCCGGTTGGTCTGCGAGGCGGCAGGCGACCTTCAACAGCACGAAGTCGGCGGACGCTTCAATCTCGACGATCGAGTCTTCAGCAACGTCCAGCGGCTCGGGCAGAATTCGAGCGATCCGTTCTGGAGTGGTGCGGTACCGAAGGCGGACCGTAGGAGTCTCGGCGGCGCGACCTCGTTCCGCGCCGAACAAGGCGACGGCCGCTGCGGCTAGAAACTGTCGTCGGTCAGCGAGCACTGAAGGTCCCGGCGCTTAGTATGGCGGTTTCGGCGAAGCGTCGACGTTCTCAAGCAGCCGCGCCACGTGCTTGGCGATCACGTCGGCTTCCAAATTGACGCGGTCGCCGGGCTTTCGTTCCGCAAAGACCGTCTCCTGGTAGGTGTGTGGAATCACGGCGACCTCGATGACGTCGCCGTCCAGCTTGGCGATGGTGAGGCTGACGCCGTCGATGGAGATCGAGCCCTTGTAGACCAAGAAGCCGAGCATCTCCGCGGGAGCGCGCACTCGTAACCGCCAGTTGTCATCGGGCAACGGGTCCATGCCAAGGAATTCGCCTGTGGCGTCGACGTGGCCCTGCACGAAGTGGCCGCTGAGTCGGCTGGTGGGCAGCAGAGGTCGTTCGAGGTTGACCTTGGAGCCCAACTCCAGGTCGCCCAGGTTGGTTTTGTCCAGCGTCTCGGGTGAAACGTCGGCCGAGAAGCCGGTCGCGGTGATCTCGACGGCGGTGAGGCAGCATCCGTTGACGGCGATGCTGCCGCCGATCTCCAGATCGTCCAGGATCTTGGACGCCGAGACAGTGATGCGCTCGGGCGAGTACGCCTCGACGGTTCCGTTCTCTTCGACGATGCCGGTAAACATCGCCTTAGAGGTAGCCCTCAACGGCGAACTCATCTTCGCCGACCATGAACGTGGAGACGTTCTTGACTTGGATGGCGCCCTGGCGGCTGCGCCGTCCGATGCCGCCGGCGATGGGCAGCGATTCGAGTCCGCCCAGGATCTTGGGGGCGTAGTAGATCAAGATCTTGTCGACGATCTGTTCGTCGAGCGCCGCCCAGTTGAGTTTGGAACCCGCCTCGATCATGACCGATAGCATTTGCTGCTCCCCGAGCCACGCGATCGCCTGCTTCAGGCCCACGCGCCCACCGGGGCCGTCCATTACGTGAACCGGGACGCCGCGCGCCTCCAGCATTTCACGGCGCTTGGGGACGGCGGCCGAGGTGGTCAGGATGACCAGGTCGTCGGCGAAGCTCTCGACGAGCTTGGACTCAGCCGGCAGCCGACACAGCGAATCGCAAACCACGCGCATCAGGGGACGGCGTCGGCGAACGCCCGTGCGATCGGTGAGCAGGGGATCGTCGTGAATGGCGGTGCCGATACCGGTCAGGATGGCGTCGTGACTATGGCGCACTTGGTGAACGTGCAGGCGCGCCTTCTCCGAGGTAATCCAGCCCGTGTTGTCGTCCGGCGCGGCGATTTTCCCGTCCAGGGTCGCCGCCGTCTTGAGTGTGACGAATGGGCGTCCCGCCTTGGCGAAGTGGAAGAAGGCCTCGTTGAGCACCCGGGCTCGGCGAGCGAACTCGTCGGCAATCTCAACCTCGACGCCTTCGGCGCGGAGTCGAGCGAAACCTGCGCCTGCAACTTGCGGGTTCGCATCCTCCAGCGGACACACGACACGGGCCACGCCGGCGGCGAGCAGGGCCTCGGAGCACGGGCCAGTGCGGCCCTGGTGGTTGCAGGGCTCAAGCGTCACATAGACCGTGGAGCCTTTGGCCGATTCCCCGGCATTCTCCAAGGCGACGATCTCGGCGTGCTTCTGGTCGTCGTAGGCGTGGATGCCTTCGCCTGCGACTTCGCCGGAGGCGTCGACGACGACGGCGCCGACGGTGGGGTTGGGGCTGGCTAGGCCGCGGCCCTCACGGGCGAGCAGAAGCGCGCGGTCAATGTGTTTTCGGTCGGTATCGGTCATGCGGCCTCAAATAGGGCTCGGACGAAGCTCTCGGGATCAAAGGGTTCCAGGTCGTCAATCTGCTCGCCGACGCCGACCCAGCGGATGGGCAGATCCAGCTCGCGGGCGATGGCGACGACGATGCCGCCCTTGGCGGTGCCGTCGAGCTTGGTCAGGGCCAGGCCGGTGACGCCGGCCGTGGAAGTGAATTGCTTGGCCTGCTCCAGTCCGTTCTGGCCGGTGACGGCGTCGAGAACAAGCAGCGTCTCATGCGGCGCCCCGGGGACCAGACGCGTCGCCGTACGGCGCATCTTCTCGAGTTCCGCCATCAGGCCCGTCTTGTTGTGTAGGCGTCCTGCGGTGTCGACGATGACGTAGTCGACCTGGCGAGCCTTGGCTGCCTCTAGGGCGTCGAACAACACGGCCGAGGGGTCCGCGCCGGCTTTCTGGGCGACCACCTCCACCTCGTTGCGCTGGCCCCAGACCTGCAACTGCTCGGCCGCCGCCGCGCGAAAGGTGTCGCCGGCCGCGAGCAGGACCGTACTTCCGTCCTTCTTCAAGCGATTTGCGAGCTTGCCGATGGTGGTGGTCTTGCCGGTGCCGTTGACGCCCACCACGAGCACGACGGTCGGCGGCTGAGCAGCTTGTTGCGACGGTTCGCCGACGCTCTGCAGGATTTCCATCATGTGACGGGCGATGTGCTCCTTCAGCTCCTGCGGGTCCTTGAGCTGATTGCGGTCGAGGCTGTCGCGGACCGAGCTGATAATTTCGTCGGTGGTGCGCACGCCGATGTCGGCGGAGATGAGGGTCATCTCCAACTCTTCCAGCAACTCCTCGTCGATGACTTTCTTCCCCTGGAAGATGTCGTCCATCTGCTCGACGAGGGTGTCGCGCGTCTTCTCGACCGCTTTCTTGAAGCGCTCGACAAGGGTGGGTTTGGGCGGGGGCGACCCGAAAAGGGATTGAATCATGACGGCGAGGGACCAGACGACAAGAGAATCTCCGATTTTATCAGGGGCTGTTTCCAGCCGCCGACGGGCGTTCAGCCCGCTAAGCCGGGAAAAGCCTCGGAGGTCTCTTCAACGACCGGGCGAATAGCGGAAACCGGCAACAATTCACCCTCGCCGATGCCCGGACAGTAGCCCGCTACGCGCGTCCAGGCGCTCTTCGTCCTGACGTTCTCCGGCCAGAAGGGGAAAGTGCGGCACTGCAGCGGCTTCACCTCGTGGATGGTGCAGCCGCCGTCGCCGAGAAAGCGGCAAGCGCTCTCCGTCGGCGTACGCAGCATGAGGTCGCCGTCATCGCGGCGGCAATACTCTCGCTCAAAGGCGCGCGGCGAGAGGCCCAGGTGCTCGGCGATGCGGTTGCGGTCTTCGCGGACCAGATAGACCTCGCCGGGTTGCTCACAGCAGGCCGTACAACCGGTTTGACACTCGAACCGGAAACGGATGCGTCCAATCGCAGCGGGTGAATCAGACATCACGGTCTGAATTCGCCGACTATTGGGCGAGGATGTCGTACGTAGTCGTCCCGGGAACGCGGACCTTGGAGTAGATCTCCGCCCAGTCGTCGTGAGCCTCGTTCTCCGCGTAGCGCTCCAGGGCGGATTGATCCTTGAAGAGCATGCAGGCGCCCCATTGGCGATAGTTTTCCTTGCCTTCGCGGTTGTACTGGCGCAGCGGTCGCTTGAGCTTGCCGTACCAGACCTTCTCGAGGCCGTTGATCTTCTCCGGGAGTGCGTCGGTCGCCTCGTACCAGGCCTTCCAGTCGGCTTCCTCGGCGTCGTCCAGGGCGGTGAAAGCGAAGCAGTGCATCAGCCCGTCTTCGCCGGCCCGGAGCGAGGGGAGGAGCAGAGCCGCGCCGACAACCGCCCAACAAAGGTGTTTCATCATGAGCAGATTGTAGCGAAGCGGAGGCTCGGCGACCGATGATGGATGCTCGATGAAGATTACCCGCATTGCCGCCTACCAAGTCGACCTGCCGCTCAAGGAGGGGCGCTACGCCTGGTCCGAAGGCAAGAGCGTCGACGTCTTCGATTCAACTGTGGTCCGGGTGGAAACCGACGCGGGGCTCGTGGGCTACGGCGAAGTTTGCCCGCTGGGCCCCGTTTATCTCCCGGCTTACGCGGGCGGCGTGCGAGCGGGACTCGCGGAACTTGGGCCGCACCTGATCGGCTCTGACCCGACCCAGCTCACCGCTCTCAACCGGCTTATGGACCAAGCGATGAAGGGACACCCCTACGTGAAGTCCGCCGTCGACGTGGCCTGCTGGGACATCCTGGGTCAGGCGGCCGGGATGCCGGTCTGCAACCTTTTGGGAGGTCGCTATGGCGACGACATCGTGCTTTATCGCGCGATTTCGCAGCGGCCCGCGGCCGAGATGGCGGCCAACGTCGCCGAGTATCGCAGCGAAGGCTACCGGCGATTCCAGCTCAAAGTAGGGGGAGACCCGGATGAGGACATCGCTCGCATCCGGGCGGTCCGCGAGGTACTGGAACCGAGCGACAAATTGGTGGCGGACGCCAACACGGGCTGGCTGATGCACGAAGCCATGCGCGTAGCCAACGCGGTGCGCGACGTGGACGTGTATATCGAGCAGCCCTGCGTCTCCTATGAGCAGTGCCGTAGCATCCGACGCAACACGACGCTGCCGTTCGTATTGGACGAGGTGATTGATTCGGTCGACGCGATCCTGAAAGGGGCGGCGGACGGCGCCATGGACGTCGTCAACATCAAGATCAGCAAGTTCGGCGGCCTGACGAAAGCCCGTCAAGCGCGCGACCTGTGCGTCTCGCTAGGGATCGCGATGACGATTGAGGACAGCTGGGGCGGCGACATCGTCACGGCTGCGATCGCCCACCTGGCGCACAGCACGCCGAGTGAGTTCCTATTTACGTCGACGGACTTCAACAGCTACGTGACGCAGTCGATTGCTGAAGGGGCGCCTCAGAGGGTCAACGGGCGAATGGCGGCGTCGACCGAGCCAGGGCTCGGCGTCAAGCCTCGGGAGGACGTCCTGGGCCAGCCGGTTTGGGATTGCGGGTAGACCGTTTACGGCGGTCGACTAGAAACCACGCAAGGCAGCCCATCAACGAACCCAGCGACGCGGTCCGGGCTAGCTTGGCGGGCAGGCCGCCGTCATAGACAAGCAGTACCTCACAGTCCCCCTCGCACTCCGGCTCGATCACCATGAAGCCGAGCCCGTCGCAAGTAATACCAACCTCCCGGTCCTCGATCTCGGCGCGCCAGCCTTCGTGGCAGGCGACTTGGACGGAGATGACGTGATCCGCTTCGAGCGTCGCCTGGAGACGGGCTTCCCCAGGACCGCTCCAGTCGGCATGGACTTCGGGCAACGAGCGATCTTCGAGAGCCGCCACGTAGACCTCAGCGGCATCCGTGTCCTCGGCATTGATGGGCGGCTCGGAAACGATCTGTTCTCGACGGAGAGCGTGGGCGAGAGAAGACGATCGCTGGGGAACGGTGTAGATGACGTCGTCTCCATCACGCCAGACCTCGGGCAGGACGCCGTCCAACTTGGACGCGTCGTTCCAGTTCTTGAATGCGTCGCGCGTATTGGGGCCTCCCGCGACGACGGCCTGCGCTCCGTAGGCCCGCAGCCAAGTGGCGCTGCGCTCGCCGTCCCCCGATAGGTAGGGAATCCCGAACTGCACCATGGGGATCGTCTCGTTTACTATTCCCTGTGCGAAACCGCCGCCGACCTGAGGGTTGTCGGCAAAGGCGTTGAGCCAGAACTCGACCGAGCCGGAGGCAAAGACTCGTCGGCCGGGCAGGTTGCGTTGAAGCCACGTGGCCACGCGGTATTCGACGGTCGTTTCGATCTCAAACGGCGTAATTATGTGGCGGGCGAATCGCCGATGGGATAGGGTTTGCTGAACGCCGCCGGCCAGCAGCAACACGCAGACGACGGCCCACACCGCTCGTGGCGAACGCCGCAGCAGCGCACCGTTCGCAAGAGCGAGAACGACGGCGAGGGCCATCTCCATCTCCAGGTGGTAGCGCTTGGGCTGCGGGAAGATATACCGCCCAGACCACTCTTCGGCCAGAGGAAGGGCGCCGATCGCCACGCTGAAAAGCAGCCCGAACCGAAGCCCCATCCCCGCGTTGGACCGGCGGAGCCGCCAGGCCAGACCGATCACCGCCGCCGCCACAATGGCACCCAGCAGGGCCTGCTCGGCGCCCAGCGCATAGCTGCCGACCACGTGTTGGGCGTTCCGGCGGATGTCTCCGATATTCCCCGGCAAGATCCACGGCGAGGCCAGCGCGTAAGAGAGCAACCCGATCCCGCCGGCCCGCAACCAGGTCTTCCAACCGGAGTCGGCCCGAACCGCCAATAGAGCCAAAATCGCAATCGCCAGCGCGAAGGCGCCGAGCCAGTTTGAAAGCACCACCGTCGCCGCCGTCAGCGCAGCGCCCAACACGGGCAGCGGCCGGCGCCTCTCCAGCGCGGTATCGACGGCCAGAACCGCGAGCGGCAGGAGCATCAGCGCGAGCAGATGCGGCGCTTCGCCGTAGGTCGCCAGGGTATACAGCCGCCTCGGCGCCCAGGCGCTGCCCATGTCCTCTGCGATGCTCGGCATCAGTAGCGCCGAGGTTGAAACCAGAGAATAGAAGAGTCCGGCCGCAAAGCTCTCCAGTCGCCGCCCCGAGAGGTGCAGGATCAACCAGAACAAGGTCGCAGGGCCGAGGCAGTAGGCGGCCGCTCCGACGGCATGGTAAGCGCCGGCGGGGGAAAGTCCGCTGATCCACGCCGTCGCTGCCACGATCCAGTGCAGCAGGGGAGGGTAGGTGTTTTCGTACGGGACGCCCGTGTACCAAAGCTGAAACCAATCGAGCTCGGTCGGGTGCTCGAGGATGTATCGCGCCAACCCGATATAAGCCGCCTCAATCGACCCCATAAACGGGATGTACTCGCACACGAACGCCCGCATCGCGATGTAGACGTTCAACGCCGTGAGCGCCAGCACGCAAAGGGCGCTTCGCCAAGCGGGTCTTCCGAGGAGGGAGTCGAACATAGTGCGAATTCGGCTCAAGCGCCAGGAGCGAGTCGCGTAACCAGCGAGCCCCTTAAGCATAGAGCGAGTCAAGGCGGCGATTGCAGGCCGAGCCGGGCTATCTCGTTAGAGCGCAAATGCATCCGCCCGCACCGGCGAGCCCAGAGTCGCGTAGTCCACGGCGAAGACGTCGGGGTTCTGCATAGCGCTCCACTCGTCGAAGCCGAATCTCCCGTCAAGAGAGCCGAGATAGAGGGCGATCGCGTTGCCATGGGAAGCGAGGGCGATCCTCTCACCTGGGTGCTTCGCGGCTAGACGGTCGACCACGCGGCGGACGCGGCGGCGGCAGGCGAGGCCGGTCTCGCAGCCGGGTAGGGCGAAAGCGAGATCCTCCCAGGCCTTGCGAGCCACGCTCCGGTGGTCAGGGTGGAACCCGTCGGTAAGCTTTCGCTCGCGTAGGTCCGGCTCGATGCCGATCGGCATCGACGAGAGGGTGGCGAAAGGTTCAAGCGTGGCGATCGCGCGGCGATACGGGCTTGAGTAGAGTGCGGCGATTCCGAGCGGCTCCAGCGCTCCCGCCAACTCTTGCGACTGAACGACGCCCGCCGGACTCAGAGGCCAATCGGGTTCGAGAACCTGGCGGCTCGGACGGCTCTCAGCGTGCCGGATGAGCAGCACGCGCGCCGATCTAGAATCATTCGCTGGGGATGGGCAGGCCATGTTGACGGAGGAAGCTCAGTTTGTCCCAGTAACCGCGCTGGAACTGAATCTGACCGTTGACGACGTGGAAGAAGCCACAACCGCGGAGACCCAGCGGGTCCCTCCATTCGAGGATCGCCCACTCACCGTCCTCAAAGAGGTTCTCGACGATGCAGGTCATCTCGGCTCCTGAGAACTCCCGCTCGAACATGGTTCGAAGGGCCTCGCGACCTTCAATCGGCGACTCGGCGATCTGGTGGTTGACGGCATCTGGTGCGTAGAGGTCTGCCAGCGTGTCGGGGTCCGCCGCGTTGAACGCCTGGACCCAGGCCTGGACGACGGACTTTGGGCTCGAACGAGGAGGCGCTGAGTGGTCGACTAGCGCCAATCGGACCCGGTGGCTCAATGCTCGGGGCCGGTGTCGATGAGCTTTGCCGGGCGGAATAAGAATTCGGTCACCTGGTCCGAAACGCTCAACTCCACTGTCGAACTCGATCTCAACCGAACCCTCAACAACGCAACCCGCATGCCCCGTTTCGCACCAGTCAGGATGCTGGGCCTCCGGCGTCAATTCCACCAGGCGTAGACTCGCCGCGCCTTCGGAGAAAACCTTGGAACGGCTCCCCAACCCTTCGTCCCAGCCTTCCGGGTCGTTGAACTTGGGTCGCCGCGCCGACATCACTACTCCATGTGCGTCGCTTCGACTTCACTGAGCCATTCGGGCGCCTTCAGCACCTCGCGCGGGCGACTTCCGTCAGGCGGCCCGATGATGCCTTCGCGCTCCATCACATCGAGGATGCGCGCGGCTCGTCCGTAGCCGAGTCGTAGACGACGTTGCAGAGTCGAGGTCGACGCTTTACCCATCTGGAGGACGACGCGCACGGCCTCCTCGTACATGGGCTCGTTGAAGTCCTCGTCGACCTCGCGTTCCTCCTGCTCGTCCGCGGGCGGGGCGAGGTACTCGTTCTCGTAACGCGGCTTGCCTTGCTCCTTCCACTGGCTGACCACGGCGTCGATCTCTTCCTCGGTCACCAGCGGGCCGTGGAGACGAGTCATGCGCGCGGTGCCCGGCGGCAGGAAGAGCATGTCGCCGCGTCCGAGCAGGGCCTCCGCGCCCATCGAGTCCAGGATGGTTCGCGAGTCGACTCGCGTCGCCAGCCGGAACGAGATGCGCGCCGGGACGTTGGCCTTGATCAGGCCGGTGATGACGTCAACCGACGGTCGCTGCGTGGCGAGCACCAGATGAATGCCGACGGCGCGCGCCATCTGGGCCAGGCGGGTGATCGATTCCTCAATCTGGCGGCCCTCCAACATCATCAGGTCGGCGAGTTCGTCGATGATGATGACGATGTAGGGCAGTCGCTTGAGTTTCTTGGCGAGGTCGTCGTTGCCTTCGCGGAAGAACTTGTCCTTCATGCGATCGACCTTCTTGTTGAACTGGTCGATGTTGCGGACCGAGTGCTCGGCCAACAGCTTCAGACGCCGCTCCATTTCCGTCACGGCGTTCTTCATCGCATTCGACGCCTTCTTCATGTCCGTAATCACGGGCGTGAGCAGGTGCGGGATGTCGTGATAGAGGCCGAGTTCGACGGTCTTCGGGTCGACCATGATGAAGCGCACGTCGTTCGGCGTCGCGCGCATCAGGATCGACATGATGAAGGTATTGATCATCACCGACTTACCCGAACCGGTCGAGCCGGCAACGAGCAAGTGGGGCATGGCGGCCAGGTCGGCCATCTTCAACCGGCCGGAGATGTCCTTGCCCATCGCGACCGTCAGTGGAGACTCGGCCTCGCGGAAGTCGCGAGACTCGATCGCCTCGCGCAGGCTGATGATGTCGCGCTTGGAGTTCGGCGCCTCGATGCCGACGGTGGATTTGCCCGGGATGCGCTCGACGAGAATCGAGTCGCACTCGAGAGCGAGGCAGAGATCCTCGGAGAGGTTGATGATCTTCGAGTACTTGACGCCGGGATCGGGCTTGAATTCGAAAGTCGTGACCACGGGCCCAGGGTTGATCTGGACGACCGAGCCGCCTACCTTGAACTCTTCAAACTTCGCTGCGATGCGGCGCGCCGTGGTGTGCAGTTCCTCGGGATCGTAGGCCGTGCGGCTCGGCGGCGGATGGAGCAGTGAAGTGGTGGGAACTCGATAGTCGATCTCGGGCTCCACGGGCTCGTCGTCGTCGAGTTCGTCCTCTTCATCCCAAGGCACGTCGTCGTTGCTGACCGAGGGCTCGTCGCGCTCGAACTTGGGGGCCTCCTCTTCGGGTTCGGGGAGCGGGTCCTCCTCGTAGGGGACGATTGGCGGCGGCTCGGCCAGAGCGCCGACCCCGTCGAGCAGATCGGCGTCTGCGGCGGCAGTTCTCGCAACGGCGCTCTTGGCGGCGGCCCGTGAAGCCGGAAGGCTGGGGAGCGCAGCCGACGACTGCGACGGCTCCTCAATGGGCGTCGAGTCCGTGGGCTCGGCCTTGGTCGCCTTGTTGCGCTTGAAGCTTGCCCGGAAATGCGACCAGGAGGACGTCCAGCGTTCCTTCAGCGAAGGACTCTGCGCCATCAGCGCCTGCGCGTCGGCCAGCTTGAAAGTGGTGAGCAAATAGACGGCGACGATGAACAGCGTCGAGAGAGCCAGCGCGGAGCCTGCTCGATTGAGGAAGCGCAGCAGATTTTCGGCCAAGATCAGGCCGATGGCGCCGCCAGGCTGGACGGAGCCCCTCCAGGAGAGCCAATCGCCGGACAGTCCGGCTGCGGCGCAAGCGACGATCAACAAGAGTCCTGCGCCGATGAGCCGGGAGCCGGGCCAGCCGACGGAAGCGGCGCGAAGCCAGCACCAGCCGATGAAGGCGATGAATGCCGGGATGAGGAATGCGGCCGCGCCGAACGCTTGCAACACCGCGTCGGCAAAGTAGGCGCCTGGCACTCCGGTCAAATTGCGCGCGGAGACTTCCGACCCGGCAACGTTGAGCGAAGGATCGAGCGGATCGTAGCTGACGAGGCTCAATACGGCGCCGATGGCGACGGCGAGCAAGACGAATCCTGCCGGTTCCGCGAACCGCGGGTTGTGGGCCAAAGAGAACTTCATTCCGCTTATTCCTCTTTCGTTGCCGAAAGGGAGATCCGTCGGGTTATCACCTACCCGTCGGAGCAGCGGAAGCAGACAATCAGAGCGCTCTTAGTATCGCAGAAAAATACTCGAAATCGACTCAGAGTTGGAATCCCGCTCGCAGGGCTATAAACAGCACCAGTAGACCCAACGCGACTCGGTAGACCACGAAGACGCGCATTGTGGCCCGCTGCAGGAACTTGAGAAACAACGCAATGACCGCGTACCCGGCCACCGCCGAGACGGCCACGCCGACGGCGAAGGCTGTCTGCTGGTCAGCCGGGATGCCGCCCTCGCCAAAAGCGTCTAGAGCCGCTTTGGCGCCTGCGCCGAGGATGATCGGCGACGAAAGGAGAAACGAAAACCGAGCAGCGGAGTGACGAGTCACGCCAAGCATCATGGCCGTCGACATCGTGATTCCCGATCGCGAAGTGCCGGGTACAAGCGCGACCGCCTGAGCGCAACCGATCGCCATCGCGTCTCGAAAGGTCAGCGATCCGAGGTCGCGCTTGAACTTACCGACGCGCTCGGCATAGGCGATCAGCAAGCCGACGACAATGAGCATCACGCCGATTACTACCGGGCTGCGGAACGTCGACTCGACGTAGTCCTTCAAAGCGAGGCCCGCAATGCCGGCGGGCAGCGTCGCCGCGACCAAGAACAGAAAGAGCCTCGGGTTCTCAAACAGGTCGGCGTCGGGCTCCCCTGGGGCCGGCTTCCACACCTCTTTTCCAATCGCCAAGAAGAGCAGGCGAATCCAAGTCTTGGCGAAGTAGACGAGCACCGCCGCCAACGTCCCCAGGTGCAACGCGATGTCGAACAGCAGACCGTGGTCCGCCCAGCCGAGCAGCCACGGAACCAGAATCAGGTGCGCAGTCGAGGAGACCGGCAGGAACTCGGTGAGCGCCTGGACAATGGCCAGGACGACGGCGTGGAATACGGACATGCTCGTGGCGTCTTGAGAGAGCCGCTAGTGCGAGGCCTTCGAGAACGCCTCTTCCAGGTTGCCGTCGGCGTCAAAGGCAAGCGGGGCAGGCTCGGAGAGGACCTCGATCTCCGGATTTGCACGGACTTCGTCGAGAAGATTGTCGCTGACCATCAGTTCTCCCAGATCCATGGTGTTGGGAATCCAGGCGATGGTGACCTCCGAGAGATCAAGGCGAGCGCAGGTCGGCAGCAGCTTTTCGATGCACTCTTGGTCGGAAGCGAAATGCATGGGTAGCGCACCGGGCTGCGTGGTCGACGAAGTCAACCCGTTGATCCAGGTCGCGTTCCAGTCGATCTTCGCGGCCAGCCGGTCAGTAGTTACGTCGGCGAAGCCGATGCCAATGGCATTGCCGTAGCTGAGGTCGGAGAGGTCGCGAACGAAAACGCGGCGCACCGAGGGGACGTCCTTCCAGACATTGGGACCGTCGACCGAGCGGTTGATCACCTTGGTGTCCATGCCGGCTCCCGAGAAGTTCTTGCCGGTCTCGTCGATCACGAGCAGGTCGACCGCTTTGACGGGCACGTTGGCTTTCCAACTCTTGGTGAGCGCGAGCAGTTCCTCTTCTCGCTCCACCATGCCGTCGACGCCGAGAGCATGGACTCCCGCCGTGGCATGCCAGGCGTCTTCGAGAATCGCCAGGCCGCCGAGCATCTTGCCCGTGGAAACAATCACCTGCCCGACCGAGCGGATCACCTGTTCCATGCCGATCTGCAACGCCCAGGTGTGATAGCGCTTGGCCCCGGCCCACTTGCCGAGCCCGATCGCCATCATTTTGTGCACGCCTGACTCCAGGCCGCCCTCGAAGTCGGTGTGCCACTTGACGCGGCTCAGCAGCATGACGCCGTCCGCGCCGTGGGCCTGGCGGTCCATGGAGACCTCAATGCCCTCGGGAGTCGTGCCGACGTGATCCACGTCGAGCGAAGAAACTACCGGCACGCCCATCGTTTCCTGGGTAATGCCGTAGTGGGCGAGTACGTCGGCCTGGCCCTCCGCGGATGCGGCTCCGTGGCTGCCCATGACCGGGATCAAGAAGGGCGCTACGTCGCGCGCAAGCCAGAAATCGACGACGGCTTTGGCAATCTGGTCGATGTTTTGGATGCCGCGGCTGCCCACGCCGATCGCGATCCGGGACCCGGCAGGCACTTTCGCGGTCCAATCCGCGGCCTCCATTTCCGCTCGAACGGCCGCCGGCACGTCGGGCAGCGCGCGATGCGGGAAATTTTGGCGAATGCGGACGAACTGGTGCGGGATGGAACTCATGTCGGCGGGTCCCATTATAGGCCGTGCCGTGGCCCCGCAAAGGTTTACCCCGATACCTCTCACAGACGGATTGACACTCCGCCGAAGCCGCCGGACAATAAACGAATGGCTCTCGTGCCGTAAAGACGCCCGTCTCATCCGTCTTAGAGGTTTGGGAGGAGGTGCGCTTGCGCTCCGAGAGCCGGGAACGTCCTTGTGGCGGAACACGGCCAAACTCGGGATGCGGCGCTAGAGACGGAAGAACTCTTTGCGGAAGTCCGCGGTGCCTTGATGCGCTACTTAAGACATCATCTCGATGATGCTTCGGCGGCGGAAGACATTGCACAAGAAGGGTTTATTCGTTTCTACCAAGCCCGATCCCAAGGGGAGGATATCGCTCAACCGAAGGCCTGGCTTTTCCGAGTAGCGCACAACCTGCTGATCGATTACGGGCGCAAGAAGCGGCCCGATCTGCTTGATGAGGAAGGTTGGTTGCGCGTCGAAGGGCGGTTGCAACGGCCGCCTGTCGAGTTGGAAGCCCGAGTCGAACTCGCATCGTTGCCCTGGTACAAGTTGACTTCGGCTGAGATGGAATGTTTAAGACTGCGATCGGAGGGACTCAAGTTCCGAGAGATCGCAGAAGTATTGGACCTGTCAATTTCGACGATCGTGAGTTACATCGCCCGCGCGGTCAAGAAATTGCAGGA
>Ga0070726_10000935_pt1 | contig 31781 bp, 27 predicted proteins | sample tdAd471_FD_67275 | JGI IMG/M metagenome (GOLD analysis project Ga0070726, IMG submission 67275) | Marine sediment microbial communities from the Atlantic coast under amendment with organic carbon and nitrate - tdAd47.1 | ecosystem: Environmental > Aquatic > Marine > Coastal > Sediment | place...
AGCGACCGAGTCACTCGGCACCGTGTACCAGGCCGACCATGCGCCTATGCCGACCAGTAAAAGCACGGCAATAGTGATGACACTGCGCGGACCACCACCCGGAAGGATCTGCCCTAAGTAATCAAGCCCGTGCTGGATCCGAGGCTTAAGATCGCGTGGATTGAAGTTCGCCCCGTTATCCCAGGGGTTGCCCTGGCGACCATTACCGTTCTGAGTTGACATTGAGATTCCTTCTATAGTGAGAGTTTGCGCCTGAAACCATATTCTGGATAACGACCACCGCTGAAACTCCGGCTCGCTTTGCAGCCAGAAAGTCGTCTGTTCCACGGAAAGGGCCTTCGGACAAGCTGCGGTTAAAAGTCGAGATCTTGGTCCTGGAAATTTTCGGCAGTCTGCAATCGGAATAGGCAATGCGACGGTCGTCGATCACTGTCCAGTGCTCGTCGTTCAGGCTGATAATCGGATTTCTGGATCAGGTTTGCGGTTTTACTCCGATTCGTTGCGCACAGTAAGCTATTGCACAACTGCGTTTGGTAGATCGGAGTTCAGGAGAAAGGTATAAGATAAGCGCTGATGACCGTTCGCTCATCACTGTCTGGCAGAAAGGTTTCTTACTGACAGGCGGGGTACGTTAAGTAGTGTCCTCTTAATCCAACTAAAACGCAAGTTAATAAGGTAAATCCGTTGATTGGTCCGTGGCGTTACGGCGTTACGAGTAAAACAAGAATAGACACGTAATACCAAGCCCTTCCCTGACCGTTATTTCTGCAACAAGAGAAACGAAGTCGCAGGCATGCTCAATCAGAAAATGCCTTTTACTCCGTCCTTGCTCTACTGGTTGCGTTTCAACGGTTCAGGGCTTCGGGAATTTCGAATCGTTTCTTTGATCATAGGAATCATGTGGGCCGATGGCGGCCCGGTAAATTACCGAATGGCTGTAGATGTCTTGGAGAGGGTCTTCCTCCAGCCGGTCCAGGGTGAGGTAGCTGTTGTATACATAGCGTTCCAGAAAGCTGCGCCGCTCCAGTCGGACGCGCTTCAGATAGTCGGCGAAATACTACTGCACGTAGTCGGGCAGAGTTCTGCCTTCGTCATCCAGTAGGCAAACCGAATATTCGCAGAAAGTTGAAAAACCTCTGATTGAGTAGCGCAGGGTATTACGTTGCTTAATCAGCGGTTCAGTAAGTTACCAACTTATAAGTGGGCTCCACACGATACTGTTCTGTTTAGAACCCTTTCAGATGGATCAAGGATATGTCGAGCAACATCGATGAATTGGTTGATAAAATCGCTAGATTGGAAAATCGAATGGTTGAGGAAATTGAAAATCAGCAAGCTCAGTTCCACTACAAGCTGGAAGGAAGTAAGGTCAAGTTTGATGCGTCGGTACTTGAGGCGCATCGAAGGCTCAAGATTGCCATTTTCTCCTGGCTACGCTCATCAACCTTGCTTAGCATTGTTTCTATACCATTCATTTACGGCATGACCATACCGCTGGCATTCATGGATGTTTCAATCTCGTTAGGGTTCTACCCCGATTTTACGGACACTTCAAAGAAGCCTCATAATAGGCAAAAGGAGTGTTTATGTCTAAGAGAAGAAAGTACAGTCCCGAGTTCAAACAAGGTGCGGTGGAGCAGGCCCGTCAGCCAGGTGTCAGTTGCGCTCAAGTAGCAAGAGAACTGGGCGTTCCCGCCAATCAGTTGTCCCGATGGAAACGCGAAGCCGAAGCCCGGGGCTATCAAGCCTTTGGTGGCACGGGCAAGCCCAGAGACGAGGAAATGGCTCAGCTCAAGCGTGAGTTGGCCCGCGTGAAGAAGGAACGCGATTTTTTACGCGAAGCGGCTGAATCCACAGCAACGTTCTTTGCCAAGGAATCGTCCTGAGGTATCAGGCGATCCAACGTTGTCGCAACGAGTTTCCCGTTCGCTTGATGTGTCGTTGCCTGAAGGTCTCTCCCAGTGGCTATTACAGCTGGGAAGCGTGAGCACAGAGCGTTCGCCAGCTCGACAATGATCGACTGCTGGTCCGTGTACGAGAGATCCACGAAGACAGCCAGGGCTGTATCGGTGTCCCACGCATGCATGAGGACCTGGTTCATGATGGTGAAACCGCCAGCAAGAACCGTATTGCCCGCCTTATGCTGGAGAAAGGTTGCAGGGCTGGTCTCGAAAGAAGAAGCGGGGTCAACGTGGCCGACCTGGTCTGTCACCTCCTGGCGTTCAGAACCTGCTGGAACGGAATTTCACCGCAGTTGAGCCCGAGAGCAAATGGGTAACCGATATTACTGAGATCAAGACTGGCGAGGGCACGCTATATCTGTGTGTCGTCATTGATCTTTACAGTAACCTGGTGATTGGCTGGTCAATGCATTATCGACAAGATCGGCAGATGGTGATTCGGGCTGCAGAGATGGCAGTCTGGCAACGTCAGGGAGACTGGTCCGTTATCCTGCATTCAGATCGTGGTGGTCAGTTTCGCAGCGGTGACTATCAACGCTTTCTGAAGCAGAACACCCTGATCTGCTCAATGAGTGCTGTAGGTCATTGTGGAGACAACGCAGCCTGTGAAGGTTTCTTCAGGGTGCTCAAAAGAGACCGTACAAACCGCAGACGTTACCGAACGATGAACATAGCAAAAGCGGAATATTTGATTACATTGAGCGATTCCACAATCCGCGTATGCGGCGCAGAGTTGCCAAGCGTGATCAGGATGTGAGGTGCGAGCCGGTTATGTTGGCTCGTCTTCCTGCCAGTCATTGAACTCTGCTTCCGTGATGCCAAGCCCAACAATTGCTCCCGGATGGATAACCGACAAATCCGACAAAGCCATACCGGTGAATTTGTCGGTATCTTCAATATCGTTCTCTTCACAAAATTGCTCGATATAGGATTCAGCCTCTTTACCATGAAGATTTTTCTTAATTATCTGCCCCATCACCTTCTTTTTTGGGACTCGGTATTGAATTCGGTAACCGTCTATCTCGCCAAGCGAGTCTTTGACAACGCCGTATTGATTACAGGAGCGAGAGTAAGCCCAGCTAAATAATTCCGCCATAGGGCTTACTTCGTTTTTTTCATAGATAGCCAGCAAGGCCGCGCTGTAATCATCCCTTGAAACATCGGTAAAGCTAAGCGGACATAGGTTGTTCTTGATAAACGGAATGTTACAGGTAAGACGTGCGGTGCGTTTGTTTACATCTTCAAATGCCTGCAAGTAGGAAAGGTTGATCAGAACAAAGAAGCTTTGTTCAAAAGGCTCGCTAATTTTTCGAGCCTTACGCAGTATGATTTCCAGTGTTTCGTTTAATATATGCGGGTTGGCTAGCGGCTTATAGGCCGACTTGCCAATATCTACTTCTATTTTCCTGATCGCGCCGCAATTTGTCGGATCGGCTAGTAAATCCTGTGATAGGAGATTGTGCAGGTTTAAAAGTGTGAAACGGTTCAGTTCGATATCAGAGGCATTCTCGATCAAGAACAATATGGCTTCCTTATGGTTCATGATCATCACGGTTTCTTCGTGAACCTTGCCTTCCGCCGTTACGTTTTCCTCAATTAGCTTCTGCGTGTCCAGCCGCGAATAGGTGTTACCTTCCAGGCGGCTGGAGTTATAGGACAAATCAATGAGGAGGCGTTCACTTATCTGCTGGGCGTAGGTGCCAGCCGCCAGTTCTTCGTCAAAGCGTTTCCCTTCCTCCCGTAGCTTTTCGCTTAACTTTTGTGAAATATAGCGGGTTTCATTAGGAACATAATTTTCAACGAAACCCCGGTTATAGGACACTTTTTCACGGGTATGGAGGGGCTTTTCAAGGAACTTAAGGACACTTTTGCTCCGGTTAGAGAAAATATCGCCGAATTTGTCCTTAATATCTGTCTCTAATGTCTCTAATTTCTTGGCGGTAGGGAAGTACTTTGTACCGCGTCTTTCGCCTTCCGAAGTGATTTTTCCTTCAGAAATCAGCTCCGCCAGACGCCGTTGTAATGTCTTCTCATTGATAGAAAAGCTTAATAAAACAGATAGTTCGCCACGATGTAATCCCTCAGGGTGAGATTTCAATACACCCATGATTTCGTGGTTTTGCTTTTCTATTGTCTCGTTCATTTTAAGTCCTTAAAATGTCCCATATGACCAATATAGGACACATATAGGACAGAATCAAGCTTTTAAGGACAATAAACGCATATTAAGGACATTATGTCATGGGCATCATGATGATAATGATGCCCTGGCACTCCTGACGCGGCGGATATTCCTCAGACCCAATGGATAACTGAAGCAATATTGGCGAAACTTGAATGAGAAAATTAATTGCACAACCACTATGCGTGGCAGGCCACGAATGAACTGTTGAGAGAATTACTAGGTAGTGTTAGCGCTCCCGCGAGAAGCACCCAGGCTTTTTGATTGGAATGCTCTTTGCGCGTATATTGCAGCGCCAGCACTTACAGGGTATGCGCTTGCCATTGCGCCATAGGTTAATGCTGTAAAACTGGCTACCAGGCCCGCCCCGATAAAAGACCAGAGTATTGCGTCGCCAGACTCTTTTGCTACTTCACCGATAAGAACGTATATGCCAGCGCCAAGGATATTCCCCAATCCGTATAAAGCGAGAATTTTCCAGGATATTGTTCGTTTCAGTTTATTCATATTAATAGTGCTTCATTGCTGTCCCGTTAACGGACAATAAGTAGTCCTGAAAATCCCTTGATTTTGAAACAATAGGTTTTCCACAACTCGTTGAAAAAAAAATAGTCAGGCCATGGCACATAGTAATCCGGTAATTGCTCAATTCATGAAACTGATTCCGAGACATGAATTCGAATCATTGATAAAACGCCACCATAGTGGGCGTTCGTTCCGCAAAGCTTCACGCTGGGATCAGTTCGAGGCAAAGTGATCCCGGACAGAAGAAACAATAGCGGTGCTCGAACAGTGATTACTACAGGACATACAATGTTCTTCGCAGTCTGATGCGCGATGACCATGTAGTTGTGTGGAATTTGTTGAATCGACCGATCCCAGCGCCATATTCAGCTGATGATCTGAGTGAAGTGCGTCCATCAACATGGAAGCTTGGGGTTGTTGGTCTGAACCCGGCATGCTCACAGCCATCCAAGCCGATAAACCCCCGGTGAGCGGGAGAAACAAGAGTAGGATAGGGGCACTTACTACGGTTTTTTTAGCATGAATTCATTTTAATCAATAGGGGCTAACTAATGTGACAGCCCTGTTAAAAAAAATCCAAAGGGCTACTTCTTGAGGCTGAGTTTTCACAAATGACACCCTGAATTGACAGAAAAGTCAGAACCAAGAATTACTTTCAGCAGTGAACCAAGTGGTCGTACACGGTTATTTACGCTGCTAACCGAAATTGTTTACAAAGCCGGTACGGCTGCGTTGACAGCGAATCTGTATTGCAGTGCAACCTCCAGATCCGCTGCGCAGACTTACTCAGGTTGCCACATGACATAGGTTTCGTTTTCTTTTGCCATGCGCAACATGTTCAGCAGCGGTACTGCGCGAACGCTGATATCCACCGGCGGCTCCGTATCGGGATCTTCGTCTTCCAGCGATTGTACATCACTTCTGCTCGCCTCTGGGGTCTGCCTCAATGCGGATTCCAGCCTAGCCAGGGCATCGCGAAGATTATCGCCGCTGACAGCGCCCTCCAGACTCTCTCCTAGTCCCATGCCGAGTATCAGTGGCTTCGCGTCATCTGCCAACATCGTAAAGGTTGCCAAATCTTTGCTTTGAAAATTAATTAACATGGTATGGCCCCAGTTTGTCTAACCAAAAGGTGTCTAACAAATTGATAGCGATTCAGTGTTCGGAACTTTAAGTGCTCGTATGGATACGTCCCTGCATCCGAATTGCTATTTAGAATCTCGCGCCCAGCAGATGAACATGGCTGAGAGTATTGAAAGTTGCCATGAGAATGGTGTCATTGTGATTCCACCGTCGGGGACATCGATTTTCAGCCTGGCGAGAGATGTGGACCTGCTGATAGCCGATAAGAGCAGTTTTTCTCTGTATTTACGCTTCTTGAAAAACTGATTCTGATGTTCGACACACCGGGATTGACGCTGGCAAGGGCCAGCCCAATGCGGTTGCTCAGGGAGTCTTGTCCACTGTTTGACAAGGTAGGTCAATTGAACAGTTCGTTAATCGACAGGATTGTCAACGGATTTGATCCGGGCTCAAGGTCGGAATTGACTGAGCAGACCTGCAGCTATCAAGGTGAATCACTGAAACGTTATCTCGAGGAGGTCTATGACTGTGTCGGCCTTTCGTCGTGAGTGAGGTGTCAGTATACTTGCCACATCCCTTTCGTTGCTATTACCATATTCTACCATATCCGGCGCTTACCGATAATGACAATACAGAGTACAAAGGCCTGTGGGTCAAAATTAATAGTGAAGTTCCACTACCATGATGCTTATGAATTCACCGGCCGCAGCACGACGCAGTAACGCCAGGATGTATGCCCAGCTGGCTACCTGCGCTGAGGATGTTCGCGCTTCCCAGGCCCTTCGCCATAAAGTGTTTGCCCGGGAATTGGGTGCCTCTCTCAAAAGCATGGAAGATGGTCTGGACTGTGATGATCTGGATAGATTCTGTTATCACCTTCTTGTCAAGGATGCCCGGACTGGTGCCGTTATTGCCTCAACCCGATTGTTGTTGAGCGATTCGGCTCAAGACGCCGGGGGAAGTGGTGAGCCCTGTTACGATGCCGATTTCAGTTGTGCCGATATACTGGTATTGGTGGATCTGGCCAATGTGAATACAAAATACGTCAGGCATTTTCTGGGCAGAGACAGCGTCCACGAATAGACCAGGCCTCCTGGACAACCTCTTTCAGGTGCAAATCAGGTTGGTGGCTACTGATTGATGGCTAATAGAAGTAGCAATAGCACTTTATCTGGGTTGTCAGCCTGAATCCTGTCTGTAATTAACTCTGGATTAATAGCCTTGTCGATCAGATTGGCGACCTTCGTAAGTTCATGGGCGGGATTTGTAGCTACATGGCGTAGACTGATAGTTGTCGCTACCCTGTTGCTGATCTGCCTGTTTGCATTTACCGGGCCAGCGGTTCCCTATGATAATACACGTGAGCGCTTTTTCCTGCTTGACGACCCGGCTCTGGAAGATTATCAACAGCTGCTTGAGCTGTTCGGTGACCAGGAATACATTACCGTCGCTGTTGAGCAATCCAAACCGGACGGCGACATTTTTGAGCCAGAGGCGCTGCGGGTCATTGAAAAGATCACCAGTTTTCTCGACTCACATCGGTTTGTTTCACAAGTAAGCTCAATATTGTCTTTTCAGCACATCCGATCTGCCGACGACACGCTGAGCACGCAGCTTCTGATTGACGATGTAATGGGGTTGATAGAGTCAGGAGACACTGCTCGACTTGAAGAAATCAGAGCTATAGTCCGATCAGAGGACCTCGCCGCAGGCGCTCTGGTCAGCGAGGATCTGCGCCACACCAGAATTTCAGCGAGGGTTGAATATCGAAGTGACACCGCTGAACACAAAGTGATATTAAGCCGCGAACTGACTGACTTCATCGAGCAGGTTTATCTTGGGGAAGACGGGTTAGCGATTCACTTATCCGGTATACCTCTGATCAATGAGCGTATCGAAACGATAAATCGGCAGGATCTCGCTGTGCTACTCCCGGTTATGGGGATGCTGATGTTGCTTATGCTGTATTTGAGTTTCCGTGATCCGGTGGCTGTTGTGGTCCCTGGTTTGGTAATCGGCGGCGGCGTATTGGCGGTTAATGAACTTCAGAGTTACCTTGGCTTTCCTCATTCTATTGTCGATCAGATTCTGCTGCCAACCATGGTGATAATCGGTGTAGGGATGACCGTGCATGTGCTGGTGCATTTTCATCTTTCACAGTATGAAAACCGGGACAGACTTTCGGCAGCCGCGGAGTCAATCAGGCGACTCTGGAGGCCAGCAATAATTACCGCCACAACCACCTCTGCTGGATTTCTTGCTCTGTCGGTAATTCGAATCGCGCCGATAAAGGAGTTTGCGTTTCTGGGGGCAGCCGGTCCGCTTATCCTTTTTCTGTTGACAATGAGCACGTTGCCAGCATTGTTAAGCTATGCCCCTCCGGCCAGAGGCAGGGCGGTTGATGTGATCTCGGCGGGGTTTATGACCAGGCTGACCAACTCTCTTCCCGGGTTTACGTTCCGGCATCGCAACAAGATACTGTTGTGTGGTTTTATGAGTCTGCTGTTCGCTATCTTTGCCTTGCCGCAAATTCAGATCGACACCAATTTTCTCAATCAGCTGAAGCCGGACAACCCGGTCAGACAGGATATTGAGTACCTGGACAGAGTGTTTCGAGGTGCGGGCGCGGTTGAAATCGTTCTTGATTCCGGAGAGCGCGAAGGAATAAAGGATCCGGAGTTTCTGGAAAAAGTTGAATCCCTTCAAAATTGGTTTATTGGCCGTAGTACTACCGGAAAGGTTGTTTCGTTAGTTGACTACCTGAAACAGATCAATCAGGCGTTGCATAACGATGACCCGGCCTACTACCGGATTCCTGATACCAGGGATCAGGTCGCACAGTTTCTGCTCCTGTATACAACTTCAGCAAATACCGATGAAATTGATTCCATCAAGGATTTCGACAATCGATTTCTCAGGCTGAGCGTTCCTGTAGTAAGTATGACGGCGTCAGAGTCGCGCGAGGAATTTCAAGCAGTTACGAGCCACCTGCAAAACAATTATTCGGAACTGAATCCATTGATTTCAGGTGGCTTGACACTCGCTGTTACACGTGATTTCTACGCAACTGAAGGCATGATTCGTTCATTCGGTACCGCACTGCTTGTAATCAGTGCCCTGTTTCTGCTTTTCTTCCGATCAATCAAGTATGGGGTCATGGCCATCGCTGCCAGTGTGTTGCCGATACTTCTTGCTGGTGGAATTGCCGGACTGCTTGGTGTCAATCTGAATTTGAATACCATGCTGATAGCTGCCATGACCATGGGAATTGCAGTTGATGATTCCGTCCACGTGATCAATCGATACGTGGCAGCGAAGTCATCATCCTCATCTACGCAAGAGGCTATAGCCAAAGCGATGCGGGACTCCGGTAGAGCTGTTATATTCAGCTCGATTATACTAGCAGCCGGTTTCAGTGTTTTCTACCTGGCTTCGTTTACAACAGTTATTCATGTTGGAATGATTGCTTCGCTCATTATGCTTCTTGCATTAATTGGTGACCTGCTGCTATTGCCGGCTATATTGTATCTGGTAGATGGAGAATAATTGTGGTAACAACGATCTGTTGTAATCACCTGCCAGGGACCCGGTTTCCGGCAATCCACACACCTTCGATTGTTCGTGTGTTGTCGATATCGACCAGTGGGCTTGCTCCGAAGACAATCAGATCGGCCCAGTTGCCGGGCACCAGTGTGCCGACGTCACCCAGGTTCATGCACTCAGCAGCCTGTCCGGTGGCCGCGTGAATTGCCTCCGATGGGCTCATGCCAGATTTCACCATGGCAGGCATTGGAAATTCGTACAAGGTCTTTTGATCCGGTAGAAAACCCGGGAATTCCACTACTTGTTCCCCGCTACGTAATACAAATGAGCGTGTTAGCCAGCACCAGGCTGAGTGTCTGCCGGCCGCCGATTCAGCCCCCAATCACAGATTGGGGTCGTTCGGTTGCGCAGAAAGCTGGCGCTTTCAAATACGCTTACCTCACCCCTTGGCAGACTCTTAATTTCCTCTTCTCCTCGTTGTTGTCGCCTCAGGACTGGTCAAACAGCCTGAGCTGAGGTGGAGCCCGCCCAGGGGGTAGTTGAGCCTGGGGATCGATAGGTTCGAAATTCCTGGCATGCTCCAGTATCTGCCGGATGACTTCCGGGTCTTCTATGCAGGCAATGATGCGCACGGGGCCCTGACACTTCTCACACGTGCTGATGTCGATGTCGAATACCCGCTTCAGCCGTTGGGCCCAGGTCATGGCGGCATGGCGTTGGGCAGGTGTCTTGTCATCCGAGTGGTCTTTGTTCTTATTGCCCCCTTTGCCACGTCCCGCTGGAGTGACCAGGGCCCGGTGTTTGCTGTTGGGAGCGAACACGCCATGGAAGCGGGTGAGATTCACTCGTGGTTTGGGCACCAGGGCGGCCAGTCTGGCTAAAAAGTCCAGTGGTTCGAAGATGACATGGGTGGTGCCATTGCGAAAGGGTGTCTTGAGTGCATAGCGCACGTTGCCGGTGGGCGTCAGTGATAGACGCTGTTCGGAAACAGCAGGCCGCGCGATGTAGCGACACAGCCTGTCCACCTTGTCCCGCTGGTGAGCCCGGGCAGCGACACCGGCATGCAGGCTGAAGCCGGCCAGCTTTGCTACCCGCGCGTTATCCGGTGAGGGCTCCGGCTGCGGGGGAATGGTCTGCAGGCAGAACACCTTGCGGCCTTTCTGCGGGCCGATGGCTACCCGGTAGGTGACCGAGTGGCTGTGGATGTCCTGCAGGGGATCTTCCTCCATCCCGTCCAGGGTGAGGTAGCTGTTGTCCTCGTCACGCCCCAGGATACCGCGTTGTTCCAGAAATCGGGCTACCCGCTGGCTGATGTCATGGAGCAGCCCGTGGAGCTGCTCGACGGTTGGCGGAGGCGTGCGGCGAAAGGCGTAGTGGCCGACAGGGTCCTGTGCGTAGACCCCGTCGAGAAACAGCATGTGAAAGTGGATATTGAGGTTCAGGGCCGACCCAAGCGCTGAATCAAGGTGACCGCGCCGGTGGGAGCTTCACGCCTGGTGAATCCGGCCTGGTGGGCTAGGTGGGTGGAAATTGCTCGGGTCACGATGCCCAATACCCGCCCCATCAGCTCCGGGTAGGCGGCAAACAGAAAGCGCAGCGGAAACGGAACGCTCAGCACCCACTGACGGATGGGTCTGGCCGGCAGCACTTCGTCTACCAGCAAAGCGGCACTCTCCACCATGCGTCGTGCTCCGCAGCTAGGGCAGAAACCGCGACGCTTACAGGAGAAGGCCACCAACTTCTCGTGGTGGCAGCTCTCGCAGCGGACTCTCAAGAATCCGTGTTCCAAGCAGCCGCACTTAAGGTAATCCGTGAACTCCTGTTGCACGTAATCGGGCAGGCTGCGGCCTTCGGATTCCAGGTGGGCGAGAAAGAGCGGGTAGTATTGTTCTACAATCTTGTAGAGTAAGGTGGTCTCAGGCTGATGGCGCTGGTAGCGTGGCGGTTGTTCGGGTGCCAGCTGCGCACCAGGCAAGGGTGCTGGCAACAGCAAATCGAAGTTCTTTTCGATGCGGTGTTAAGACCAGTCTAGTACAGCAGCCGAATTGTTTCGTTATGCGTAAGCGTTTTCAGTGGGATGGGTTAGTGAGCTAACTCTCGTGAAATTAGTTTCGCCTTAGGCTCAGAAATATCGCGCCTAGCATGCACCACCATGGGTAAGTATGTATAGGAATTATTCTGGAATACAATGAGTTAGATTCGCCATGTTTAGCTATGAGAGTGCTAAACTTCGAACTTGTAATCAGCAGGTCCCGAGTTCGACTCTTGGTGGGAATCGCGGCCTGTTTATGTCAAAGAGAGCGTTTGGTTCGAAGGCAGATGCTCGGTATACGGAACTAACCGCACCCAACAACAAACGCCTGACTTCATATTGAACTTAAATTAAAAAGAACTGAGAAAAACAATGAAATTGATTAATAAGTTTGCTGCCCTTCTGATTATGATGTATCTAATGAATTCTCTGGCATTTGCCCAGCCAACCACTTATCGGGCGAGATTATCGGAAGTTCCTGTATCACCCCAGACTTATCGCGACATTACCGGTGTCGGTGAGGTCTTTACCACCCTGAACGGCGCTACTCTCACTGTAAGCGGAAACTTTGAGGGGATGAGCTCAGCCGCGACGGCGGCCCATGTCCACAGTGCGCCCCCGGCCATGAACGGACCACCAATCGGCGCGCTTGAACCTGAAACATCAGCCAGTGGCGAGGTCACGGGGGAGCTGGAGTTAACGGCGGAGCAGGTGGAAGCCTTGCGGAACAATGAGCTGTACATAGTCATTCACAGTGAAAATAACCCGGGCGGAGAGTTGCGCGGTTGGTTATTCTTTAGAGAATCTTAGGGTCGAAATTATGAGAACTAATAAAATGACAAAATCGACGAAAATATTCCTGACATTGTTGTCTACAGCGGGACTACTTGCGTCCTGTGGCGAACAGGCATCCCAGGTCGAAGAAACCGCGGTGGTGGTCGATACAGGTCCCCGAACTTACACAGAAGCCCAGTCGGATGCCGGTGCAGAGGCCTACACAGCTAACTGTGCGACCTGTCATGGTGATGACCTGCAGGGAACTCCTCTTGGATTGCCTTTGTCCGGAGAAGACTTCATGGTCCGGTGGGGCAATCAGACTGCCGGTTCCCTGGTGGCCAGCGCCAGAACCAATATGCCTCCCGGTGGCAGTCAGACGCTTACCGATACAGACTACAACAATATTGTGGCCCACATCCTTGCCAGCAACGGCATGATCAGAGGGTCTACTGAATTAACCGAGAGCTCTAATATCCTGATCGCCGCTTATGTGGCAGATAGTGCGCCAGCCCCAGACCCGCAATTCACTCCACCACCACCTCCCACTGGCCTGGTCGTTTCCGGGACGGTTGAGGATTACGTAGCAATCACTGACGAGATGTTGAGGAATCCGGATCCTGCCGACTGGCCCATGATTCGCCGAAACTTTTTTGCCCACAGTTACAGTCCGCTGGATGAAATCAACACTGACAATGTACAGGATCTGCAACTGGAATGGGTCTGGAGTATGAAAGACGGCGCCTCTGAACCTGCCCCCCTGGTCTACGATGGAATTATCTACCTGATCAATTCAGGCAATATCATCCAGGCACTGGACGCCAGGAACGGTGAGTTGATCTGGGAACATCATACTGGACCTGCCAATAACCAGGACATGCGAAATATCGCTATTTACGAGGACAAAATTATTCAGGCGACCACCGATGCAAGGCTGGTGGCATTGGACGCCCGAACCGGAGAAATGGTTTGGGAAACCATAGTTGCTGACCGAAGCAAAGGATTTTCCAACTCCAGCGGCCCGATCGTCGCTGATGGCAAGATCATTCAGGGACAGGCAGGTTGTGGCCGGTATATTCCTGAAGCCTGTTATCTGACAGCTCATGATGCCACCACTGGCGAGAGGTTATGGGGATTCGACACTATAGCCCGGGAAGGTGAACCTGGTGGCGATACCTGGGGAGGCCTGGATAATCTCTATCGCGCCGGTGGCGAAACCTGGATTACCGGCAGTTACGATCCTGAGTTGAGATTAACCTACTGGGGTACCGCGCAGCAGAAACCCTGGGCGCCACCCAGCCGGAACATGACGATCAACGATGTAGGCCTCTACACCAATTCCACCGTTGCTGTAAATATAGACACCGGTGAATTGGATTGGTATTTCCAGCATGTACCGGCTGAAGCGCTGGATCTGGATGAAGTGTTTGAACGGATTCTGGTTGACCGGGGCGATCAGAAACTGGTGCTGTCCATCGGCAAGCACGGCATCTTGTGGAAAAACGATCGGGTCACCGGCGAGTTTCTGGGTTACACAGAAACTGTTTTTCAAAATGCCTTCACCAATATCGATCCAGACACCGGACTGGTGACTTACAGGGAAGATATACAGAATGCCCAATTAAACGAATGGATTCCGGTCTGCCCCAGCAGTGCTGGTGGGAAGGACTGGCATTCCATGACCTACCACGAGCCCACTGGCACCATCGTTGCACCTTTAAGCCAGACCTGCCTCGAGAATTCTGCGAGAGAGGTCGCCCTGGTGGAAGGCAACGGTGGCGGAGCTTCCAGTCGCGTCTTTTTCGAAATGCCTGGATCCGACGGCAACCTGGGCAAGCTGGGTGCTTACAATGTGGACACACTGGAAGAAGTCTGGAATTTCCAGCAACGGGCATCTTACCATACCGGTACGGTGTCAACCGCTGGAAACCTGGTATTCGTGGGAGATCTGGATCGCTGGTTTCGGGCCCACGATGTCACCACCGGTGAGGTACTCTGGGAAAAACGCCTTGGTACTTCGGTGCAGGGCCATCCAATCGTTTTTGCTATTGATGGCAAACAATATATCGGAGTTACTACAGCCCTGGGCGGTACCAGTCCGCGAACAGTGCCTCGAGTTATTGCGCCGGAAATTCAACATCCCGACAACGGCAACGCACTTTATGTTTTCAGTTTGCCGGATTGATGGGTCAGCTACTCAGGGCAGCATTTAATGGGTAGGCTGTTGATCTGCAGTGAAGTTTGAGTCAGCAATTGCGTTTCAATTCGACCCCTTAAGCATCCCGAAGTCACCCGAAATTACCAGAAAATTTTGAGTCAACCATTCGATACAAAAATCGCCAAAAGTGGATCAATCGAGCAAGCAAATCAACAACTGGGCTTCAGCAATAGATGTTGTGAAAAGAAATAAGTAAAAAGGATAAGGCGCTTTCCTATTTTACAGGAATTTGGCGCTCTAAAAAGGCGGGTTCTGGTAATCCTGCCAAAGGGCGGTATTGACTTAAGTGGCATATCCTAATCCAATGAGGCTTTAGGATATTTTTTCAAATACATTTTTATTTCTAAGGAGATAGAGTGCTCCATTTTTGGTATTTGTGTGTGAGAATTGTTGCGGTAGCATTCCTCAAACCAAGGGTATCGCCAAGATCAACAATCACCCTTCGCTTTTTTTGCTCTCCTTGGGTTTCAGATAATTTTTATGTCATGAATGCCAGTCGCTACTCCGAATATTCGGATGCAGGCCGTTGGGAGCTCGCTGTCCGTATCGGATTATTTTCTTATCTCAAAAAAAATAGGATCACAGTGCATTTGGCAGGTCAAAAAATAACATATTTTAAGGGACTGCCATGTCTTCGGTTTTTCAATTTGGAAATGAAACTTATCGGCTTTGATGAGAACTGGATTTATGTTGCTCAGGCTTTTACAAGAAACGGAAAGGTCCATTGTTACATACTTACCAAATTGGTATTAATGCATAAGGGAAAAAGGGTATCGCATGAAGAAAAGCTCAAAGAGGCCGGTATTCCCCATATTTCTCCAAATAACCCTCTAGCTCAGGAATTTTCAAATGATAGATCGGTGAAGGACTTGGTTACTGAATTTTTGAGAGACTAGTGGCATCAGGTTCGCAATTAAAATGCCAGTGGCAAAAAACTATAAATCCTATAACACCTCTAACAAATTGAAATAGAGACTGATAAATTAATGGCATTTGTGAGTCGATATTTAAACTGGGTCATTTTATTTTCTTTTCCTTCTGGTACTGCTCGCACAAAGGAAACACAAAAGGTATCTATGAACCAGGACGATATCCAGAGGTGGGCACAGTAGGCCGGTAGTAATTCGACGGTAAATCATAGAAGGCCGTTCTTACTCACCAAACTGGACAGTAGTCTACTTTAGAGATATCGTCTATTTTGTCTATCAACAGATCACGGCAGCTCAATGTCTTAGGCGAGTCGTGATTGATAGTTCAGGAATCGTCAGTATACTTCAAGAAAGACTGTGCACGTACTCTGACATCGTGATTGCAAAAAGCCCTGGAGAATTGACAATGCCGATAGCTATTATCAACAATCGCTTAGTTTTGATTGGGCTTTTCCTGGCCTCGCTTACACCGCTGCCTGCGCAGGCGCAATCCCTGCTGTTCGTTCCTCGGGTGGAAACCGGTTTGTCCCAGTACACGCTGGAGTTCATTGACGCGCCCTTGCCCCCGAATCCACAGCTACCAGATGAGATCTCAAGTATTGGTACAACAACGCAGATCCTTCTCCCCCTACTGCGGGTAGGGGGTACTGTGGTCGTTGAAAATTTCTACTTCGATGCTTATTATCACTTTACAGCTGAGGCTACCGACGACGTCTTTTTTCCAACGCTCGATCTCGCTGGATCATTTTCTGGTGACCGCAGGGAAATTAATCTGACAGCAGGCTATCAGGTAAGCGCTGGCATCAGCCTGTTCGCAGGCTATAGGGAATCAGATACATCTGCTTCCGGTGATATGCAGCTCAATTACGAGTTTGAACACAAAGGATTGGTAGCCGGAGGCGCCTACGCATTTTTCCTGAGTGATTCGACCAGCTTGTCAATCAGCCTTGCGTATGTGGATCTGGATGCCAACCTGCAGCAGGCTTTTTTTGGGCAATTTGATGTCGACGATGAAGGAGATGGTGGCGGTTTCAAGATAGGTGCGACGTCAAGAACACAGATTTCAGACGACTGGGCTGTAACGCTTGCCGTCGACTGGTTGAGCTATGAGTATGACATGGCTAGTCCTGTAGGGACTTACGACACCGAAGAGCGGGATGTTCAGTTCCGCATAGGCCTTGCTCGCTCATTCTAGCGTCGGAACGCTCAGGTTATGCAATAGTGAAAAGTTCCCACGCGCCCATCTAGCTGCTTGTGTAGAGCACAGATTAGCACCGCACTTCTAAGAATCTCAACCAGACAGCTTGTCGCCATGTAACGGCTTCTATATGAAGTAGCTTGCTCCGGCTATTTTTCAGGCCGGCGCCTTTGTTGCTGGTGCGCTATTCACAGTAGACCACTTAGAAACGCAGCAACCCGGCCGAATCGGTTCTATACAATAATTCAACTCGTTCCAATTTCTCTGAAAAGTCGCTTGTTGGCAACGCCTGTGCGATTGGTTATCCAAACACAAATGGGTAGATATGTAACACCAATTCGCATAGACACAAGCAAAAATTGCTTTTAAGATACTTGGTGGCACAACTTTTTGACAGGCTCAAAACGGTGCTGGGTCTTGTCGAATTCCCCTATGCAACACCATGGTCAGGCTGTGAAGTTTCAATGAGTCAATTTGAGCAATCATTAGCCAAATTCCTCAGCGGTGAGGCAACTTCTGATGAGCTCCGTGCGTCATTGGAATCCATGGCACCGCTTGTCGGCGAAGACATGAAGTTCGTTTTCAACTCTTTGACCAATTTATCGGCAGCCGGCCACATAGAACCGAATGTCCATAGAGAGTTATTGAATACTGCTTTGAAAGCCAGTAAAAAAACGGATCTTTCGGACCCGTTGGCTATTGAGTCCAGTGATTCCAGCGACCTTGACGACAATAAGACCGTTTTTCGGCCCAGGCGGCGAAGTGATACGCCTGGTTCTGTAACAGGCGATCATGATCAATCATCTCTCTCTTCTGCCCCGGCACATGACAAGGCTGCCGTGCAAAACGATTCGAATCCAAAAAGCTCTCGAGCGTCAGCCTGGCCTTCTGCTGGATTTTCTAAAACACCGATAGCGGCGCCTCGGGTAGGTACGGTAATTAAGAACCGCTTCGTGCTTGAACAGCTGATTGCCAGCGGCGGCATGGGCATGGTTTTTAAGGCTCGTGACTTAATTAAAGAAGAAGCTCAAGAGCGAAACCCCTACGTCGCACTTAAAGTTCTCAATGAAAGTTTTAAACAGCATCCTGAGTCCTACCTGGCGCTTTCACGAGAGGCGCGGAAAACTCAGGCCCTTGCTCATCCAAACATAGTTAACGTATTCGATTTTGATCGAGACAACGAAACCGTATTCATGACCATGGAGCTAATTGAGGGCCAGTCTCTGGATGTGGCCATTAAGGCTCTTAATGGAAAAGGTTTTCCAACCTCGCAGGCGCTGGACTACATCAGCCAAATGAGTGAGGCACTCAGGTATGCTCATAAAAAAGGCGTATTGCATTGTGATCTTAAACCAAACAATGTGTTCCTTGCCTCCGACGGTGTAATCAAAATTCTTGATTTCGGAATTGCTCAGGCAAATCGTAGTGCTTCGGAGGGGCCTGACGAACATACCCGTTTCGATGCGAAGATATTGGGAGCGATGACAGTAGGGTACGCAAGTAGAGAGATCCACGAAGGGCATGATCCTGAACCCAGCGACGATATCTATGCATTAGCCTGCGTATCATACCAACTACTTACAGGAAAACACCCTTACAACAATAAAGCGGCAAATACCTTATTAGAAGGCCCAGAAAAACTCTCGCAGCCGGAAGGGCTCAATCGTAACCAGTGGAGGGCTTTACAAAAGGCTCTTTCAATTACGAGGGATGATCGCACACAATCTGTTGCTGAATTCATCGACGGGATTAGTTCTGCTCGTCACCAGGCGCCAGATGGCAAGCTGGTCGCAGCAGCGATTGCTGCCTTGGTAGTAATAGGGCTTTGGTTCTACGTTCCTGACGCTATTAAACAGAATCAATTTAACCGACTCGAAGTTGAGTTTCTCTCTGAAGACATCGAACGGATAGACGCGGCCATTGATGCGCTGGGAGCAATGCAAGAAGAAGATGCCTCATCAATGCTGAGTGCCGTTGAAAGTGATCTTAAATCCTACTTTGATGATACGGCCAGTTCGATTACTGATCCTGAGGAAGCTGAATTTTTTCTCCCCTATTTACAAAAAGTTCTTGCGTTATATCCAGATAGCCAAACACTTTCAAACTCAGCAAATCATCTTTCTGGCTTGAAAGACATGGAGATTTCCAATCTTGTTAGGGAATTCAACTCTGCACTGGAAAATAATCTGCTTTTGGCAAGTTCCGGGCCAGGTAATATTGAAGAGCTTCTGCTTGAAATTGAGCAGGCTGATCGGCAGAGTCCAATGTTGACAGACCGGCGCTTACTGATGGGAATTCAGCAGCAAGCCCAACTGGCAGTGGAATATGGGGACATTGATACAGCCAGGTCCCTGTTGAATCTGGGGCTGGAAAGGTTTCCCGACAACGCCGGACTGGTTGATACACAGGACATGGTCGCGCAAATGGCAACAGCAGTCGACATCGAGCCAGTAGCAGCTGCTGGTGACCTGGAAGCAGACCTCGTGCGCCTGGATGAATTGATTGAAGATCCACAATTCACACCTGCCTGGGATAGTGCAGTCACTCAGGTATTGAACAAGCTGCTTCAGAATCGCGTTCTGTCGGCAGCCGAATTTGAGGCAAAAAGTGAAGAAGTTGGTGCGCTTTATGCGAATAAAGCGAAACTTGCAATTGCTGAATTACGCTTTAACGAAGCATCGAGATTGATTATATCCGGACGTAGCTACGCGCCTGATTTTGATTGGGCAGAGCAGGAGCGATTACTGAATGATGCTCGGGAAGATGCAATGCGAGTCGCCGAAATAGAAGGGCTGAAATATACCTTCGAGGCTCAGGTCAGTGCTATGCAACTTGCAGCAGCTCGAGAATCAATAGAGAAACTTACAGCACTCCAACCCGATCCAGCCGACCCATTCCTGAGCGCTGCCTACGTTGATCTTGCAGAGCACTCAGCAACTTCAGGCGACATACAGGACGCATTAAATATTGTAAATGACGGGCTTGCCTACAGACCGGATTCCACGCAACTACTGGATTTGCGGAATGGTTTACGGCTACGTTATACGAGGCAGGAGATCCGTTCATATTTTGTTGAGCAATCGGGCAGCGAGGAAACTGTTCGTCAGTTGCTTGTAGAGGTCAGCGAGTTGGCTCCCGACGAGTATGTCGACTTTGTAAATCAGATGGGCATAGAAATTTCGGAAACTCTAACCAGGCTTGAGCACTCTGAGGCAGTCAGCTGGTTAGCCAGCATAAAAAGCCTGCTCCCTGAATTGGGAGATTCGTTAGACCGCTTTGTGGAGCCTGACTCAAATCAGAGAATTGAAAATCTGGTTAGCACTGCGCGGATTTACCTGGACGAAGGAAGAATTGCGGCCGGTATCGAAAATTACCTGCTGGCAATGGAACTTGATGCTGAACATATTGAGGTTAGAGAGCTGTTATTGACAATTTCAGATGCCGTCATGAACGAAGCCTATGAGCTTTATGAAGACGCCAGATATGTTGAGGCAATGGAGCTTGTGGACACTGGAATAGCAATCGACCCACCCAATATTCGGACTTTGCAGCAAATTCGACAGGATAGCCAGTCCAAGCTGGAAGCTCCCAGAAGTACGCGACGATTGAGAGTGCCGGGAACTTTTTAAGTGTCAGAATCCTGCGATTAATTGGCGCAAAGCACTTCCATGCTTAGTCAGAGGTTCCCTGGGTGTCAGGCCAGCACACGATGCCATAATCCGCGTGTGCGGCGAAGAGTTGCCAGGCGTGATCAGGAGTTGACGAGCGTTTTAGAACCGTCCGAGTAAACGGAGTAGAACCCCGGTGACCTGATACAAACGAAACCAGTGCCATCTCAGGCTCACCAATGTTACGTCGGATCGTCCCCATAAACAGGTATATTGCGCTGGAAAACCCGCCAGTAGTATCGCTTGCCCACGATCTGCTCATTACCGTTTTCATCGACCCGGATGGTGATTGGATTGCCGCCGAGTAAGCGGGCGGCTTCCTCCTGGTCGTGAACCAGGGCAACGGTGGCCTCATAGATTTTTCCGTCGATTTTCATGCGAATGCGGGGGTCCCGCTCGACGTTTGCCCACCAGGCTTTATTGTTGGGAAATGCCTCATCCAATCGGTCACCTTGGGCACTGCCGCTCAGGTAGAGTTCCGGACCACGAGGCCTGGCGTTGACAGTGACCGAATGGGGAATGCCATACCAGGTTCGCGTCTCCAGCATAATCGAATTGCCGCGAATCGGATCGTTGACTTCATTGATAAAATCCCAATTGGTGACCGCTTCCCGGACGACTTCTCCGCTGAGCCACAAGCCCGGCCCCGCGGTGCGGTTACTCTCGGCAAAGGCCGGTGATCCGGGATCGATATAACGGGGTTCAAGCCCTGTGATTCTAAAGATGATAAGGGTAGCTGCCAGAAGGGCGACTACTGCAAGAAAGCCAACTTTCGCACTTTTCATTGTTATTCTCCTAAAGCCAGGCTGTTCCAGTTCTAGAACTATAAAAGGGGTCAGAGTAAAAATACAGTGCTGTATTTTTACTCTGACCCCGGTAACTCGGAAACGGCGCTATCCCTGCTTTCTCTGGCCGGAATCCGGTGCATGGGTACGGTCAGCAGTGGCCGGTGGTCGCAAAGCGATTTGCAGATCAAATTCCGGCTGCAGTTGTGGGCAGACATCACAGAGACGCCGGATGGTACAGCGGCTCTTCCAGCAGCCGATCGGCCCGAACTGCGCGAACAGAATTCGAGTGAGATGATCCGTGGCCCTGCCTTTGATGAACACCAGGTCACCGGGATGGAGCAACTCTTTAAGTGCTTCCGCCGCTCGTTGGACATTGACGAATTCATGCGGACAGTCTGGATCCATGCCGGCAGCAACCGCCCCGCGAACGCCATGGTTGCCGTGAGAACCCACGAACACGACGAAGTCGCAGTGTTCTGCGGCCAATGCGCCTATTTTGCGCAGGCGTGTTCGTGGCTTCAGCCTGGAATCGGACAGGTCGCTGAAGACGAGACCGCGTCTGCGGGCCTTGGAATCCCGGAGCACCTTGAACATCGCATCGAGAGTGTCGGGTGATCCATTTTCTTCATCGCGTATGAAGACCGCACCGTTGGGAAGCGTAACGGGTTGCATGCGGCCCATAAAGGGCGGCACGTCGCCGATCCGTCTGGCGGCCTCCGGGACAGGTACGCCGCAGGCATGAGAGGCAGCGACGGCGGCGAGCACCGAGGAGAGCCAGTGCGTGCCAACCAGCTGAGTCCTTACGGGCAGGTCGCCTTCGTCAGTGTGAAGCGTAAATTGCAGACGCCCGGGCCAGCGGGATTCGACAGACTCGGCCCGATAGTCACATGCCGGAGACTGACCGAAAAAGAGGGTTTTCGCCTGACACTGGTCCGCCATGCGACGAACGCGAGGGTCGTCGGCATTGAGGATGGCTAGGCCGTCCCTTGGCAGGAATTGCAACAGGGTGGCCTTTTCCGCCGCGGTGGCTTCCAGCGTGCGAAATTCCTTGGTGTGGGTTCGCGCCACGCTGAGGATGATGGCAATATCGGGGCGCACCAGGCGTGCCAGCGATCGAATCGACCCCGGTCCGTGGGCTCCCACCTCGACGACAGCGAAGCGGTGCCAGGGGCGAATGGCCCGAACGGTCGGGGGTACTCCAAAGCGATCGTTTCGATTCTCGAAGGTCTTCAGGGTATGCCCGTGGGTGGCCAGCAGCGCCGCGAGGCACTCTTTGGTCGTCGTCTTGCCGACGCTCCCGGTGATGGCGATAACTGTAGTCCGAAACATCAGCCTCCGCCAAAGATGGGTCAGCAGGAACGCCAGTCGCCGCCGCGCCTGTCTGCGTATCCGGCGGCTCTCGTCAATGATCCCCTGTAATCGATCCATCCTTAAGGTCTTCCCATTTATGACGGATCCTCAAGGCATCGGCCCGGATCCGTGGCATCCAGTCGTGTTAACTGCGCAGCCCGACCACAGCTGAGGGACTCAGTCGGGCCAAGGGACAATGCAGCGCGTACCGCGTTCTCCAGTACCGGGTCGGCAAAGGTCACTATGTGGAAGGAAGTATGATCCTGGCAGTGATCGGTGGGACGCGCTACCTGCTGGGCCCAGGCCCCGGAGCCAAATACAAGCGACGGTGCAATCAGTGTCGCTTTCCCGGCGAGGTGTTTCATAGCGATTTTCCCTGGTCAGCCTCGAGTTCGGCACGCGAACTTGCAAATTCCGCCCGATCCCGGTCTGATGGCACAGGATACTGTAGCCCGATACCCTGCAAGGTCTCAATAATGATGTCAGCAACACGGGCCCGCATATACACTTTGTCGTCGGCCGGTATGGCATACCAGGGTGCCCACGGCCGTGACGTGGCATTGAGTGCATCCTGGTAGGCGCTCATGTAATCGTTCCAATAGCGGCGTTCGACAACGTCGCCCGGTTCGAACTTCCAGTTCTTGTCAGGGTCGTCGAGGCGCGCAAGAAAACGACGTTTCTGCTCGTCTCTTGAGACGTTGAGCCAGAATTTGATTATCACCGTACCATTGCGCGCCAGATGCTCCTCCTGCTGACGGATAGACATTAACCGTTCGTCCCATACAGTCTCGAGGTTTACCTCACCCGGGAGTTTCTGATGGTCAAGAATTTCGGGGTGCACACGTACTACGAGTACTTCCTCGTAGTGACTCCTGTTAAATATTCCGATGCGGCCCCGTTCGGGCAGCCGACAGGTTGTGCGCCACAGGAAATCATGGTCGAGCTCCAGGCTGGTCGGTTTCTTGAAACTGAAGACCTGGCAACCCGAAGGGTCAACGCCCTGCATCACCGATCGAATCGTGCTGTCCTTGCCCGCCGCATCCATCGCCTGGAAAACCAGCAGCACGGCATGCCGGTCGCCGGCCGCAAGAACGCGCTGCAGCTTTTTCAGGTCTTCAGTGCGTTCTCTCCTGTACTTTCCCTTGTAAGAGCGCCCGTCGGTTTGCGGAGTAGTGCTTGCTGCGGCGATCCGGAAACTGCCATCAAATGGCACTAAGTAAGGTGATTCGGGTCCCTCAAACATCCTGCCTCTCCGATGTTGTTTCGTGGTACTGGCATACCTGGCCGTCATAACTGATGCTTTATGCTGCCCTAAGTTGAGTTGGACGACAACCCGACAGGTATTTCCGGTAATGGCGACAGTGCCTGCGATCCGCGGTTCGGTTTTCGAGCCACAGAGTCAGCATGGTATGCTCCCCAATCACTTTAACCACTCTGTTACTTCAACATGGAAATGTCAAAGCGCCAGGGATTCTGGGAACGAATAGCTCACGCGAATATCACCAGGGCAACAGCCTTTCAGGATGCAGATGAGCTTTTTGTTCTGACGGACAATGAAGCCGCACAGTTGTCCAGTATTCGCACGCGCGTTTTTTTCAAAGCCGGTCTGGCCGGAACCCTGGGTGTGGTATTTCTTTACGTTCCTTTCTACCTGTTTGGCGAGGCATTGTTTCCGATGCGGGAATTTATTCTGCCTGTACTGAATCGTGAAATCAGTATTCGACCGCATTTCCTCGCCTATACCGGTCTGCTGGTGGTGTTGGAAATCTGGTATTTGACCTATGTGAATATTAAAGCAGTATCGGCAATCTCTCGTGTTTGCGGACACCCCAATCCGGCAGACAGATACTATCAGGAAAACCTTGAGGCATTGATTGCAGTAGGGATTGAGAAAAAGGACAAACAACTGGATTCACTGGGCATCAATCCCTTTAATAACCTGTCAAGAGTCTGGCTTGTCGTCTTTTACGTGTTGACCAAAACAAAGGCGGCACTGAGCAATGTGGTTTTTACTTTCCTGGTGAAAAGACTGATGGGGCGCTTTGCCCTGCGTCAGTTCGTCGATTTCGCCGGCATTCCGATTTATGCTTTCTGGAATATCTGGGCCGCGAACCGGGTAATGCATGAGACCAGGGTCAGGGCCATGGCACCACCCCTGATTCTTCGGTGTGTGGAGACCTTGTATGCGGAGCAAAAGGACAATACTGAGTTTAAGGCACATATCTATGACATGCTGCAGCTTATTGCCGAATCCAAGCGTAGCTATCACTACAATCATTTCCTGCTCAGTCTCGTACTATTGAACAGATTTGATGTGGCGTTACAGAAGGATCCTGTTTTTACCCCGGATTTTATCAACATGATAGCGCAGCTGTCTGAATTGACCAGGGACGGATTCAATAAGCTGTTTGTTTTTGGAATTATGATTGACGGGAAAATATCTAGAAGAGAAAAAAGATTCCTGCGCCACTTGTACAGGCTGGGCGTTATACCTCACCCGGAAAAGAAGATACTCAAATGGTCCCAGGAATATTTCAATGGCAAAGGGATTGACCAACTCTTTGGAGAATCCCCGACTGATTCCTCCATGTCTGACAACGGGGCAAGCAGGTAAAACAAAAAGTCTGTTCGTCAATGCCCCAGCGGCTGACCGATCAGTCTCGACGGATCTGCACCTGGCTTCGGTACATACTTGTCAATCCAGGGCCCACCGAATTGCGCCACGTAAAGGTTGCCTTCAGAATCTACACTCATCTGATGGGGAAGGGAAAAGCCGCCGCAAGCGCCGGTATGGTCGTGATCAAGCCCTGCTGCAGCAACCGCTTCATCGTCCGCACAGGTAAATCCGGGGCGACCGAGCGATGACGCCTCACCATAGGTCCCGAAGTAATCCAGCAATTGACCGTTCAGGTCGTATTTCAGGATGCGGTTCAAGGTTGCATCCAGAATCCAGACAAAGTCATTGACGTCTATCATGATAGCCACGGGATCCCAGATATCCGGCCATTCGTCCAGCAGTATTCCATCTTCGGTAAAAATCTGGATTCTGTGATTCCGGCGGTCAGATACGTAAATCCGGTTCTCTTTATCCACTGCAATTCCATGGATCAGGTCGAACTGCCCTGGACCACTGCCAACCGAACCGAACTCGGAGATGAATTCACCCGCCGAGTTATAGCGTACAACACGACCATTCTGGTAGCCGTCACCCAGCAGAAAATCGCCATTGGGCAGGAAGGCAAGCACTGCATTCTGGCCAAAATCCAGGGGACCCGGATCGGGGTTTTCCCGTGGATTCGGCCCCCCTTCACCAAACACGGGGTTGGGGTCTTCCATCTGCAACAGGAGTTCGCTACCGTCATTGCTGAATTTAAGGATCGCTTCATGCACTCCGTTGCCACCGCGTTCATCAACCCACACGGCGCGTTCTGGATCATAAGGATTGATATAAATCTGGTGAGGGCGATTGAATAGCGAGTTCCATTGGGACCAGTTCTCGACGATATTGCCATCGCGATCGACAACTACCAGGAAATTTCTCTGCCGCTCATTACTTAAACCCTGTTGAGGCTGCCGTCGCTGATCTCCCCACATGACCACCAGAATCCTGTCGGGGGTGTCCGGCCAGACACCCGCCGCGGATCCCCAGGTCCAGGTCTCGTCGTGGTCCGGTGCCGGTTTCCACCAACCCGGAATGACATCGTAAGGACCATTCCTGTCGTCGCCACCCTTGCCGATTTCGAACCGACCACCGGGCGGCTGACCGTCTCCGGCACAGGCAGACACCATTAGTGCTGCAAGCAGCATGAGACCTGACCTGATCCGTTTCAGCGCCATTATCGCTCTCCTTACAAGTGTTCGATCATTGTCTTTCCCGCCTTCGATTTCTGCAAGCTGGAATCTGGTATAAGCGGAAATTGTCCTGCTCCGGCGGGCTCTGATGCCCCTGGCGCCGCCGCACCGGGACCAGGCAGGGCCTGCGATAACGTTCAATTGCCAGGATACGGCACTTCAGGTGATCCTGAACAGGGATTGAAAAACGGCCAATATGGAGAAAATGCCGGTGATTATGGTAATCTACTTTTTATGTCATTTCCCCCGGTCTGGCCTGGGGTCAGAGGACAGAAGACAGAAGACAGAGGACAGAGGACAGAGGACAGAAGACAGAGGACAGAGGACAGAGGACAGCCTGATCTGGCAGGGAAGGCTGCAGACGCGGAAATCACCGGCACGGCGTTTGCCTGCGGGTAATCCGTCGATAAGCAGAATAATAAACAGAATAATAAGAACAGGGGTTCCAGATGAGAAAATCCCATGCTGCCGTGCTGGCTACAGTCCTGGTGTCAATCCTGATCCTGGGCCTGACCCTTAACCGGAATGGCCGGATAGTGGAGTCCACCGCTGCGCCAGAACCCGGTGAATCCCATTCCACTGTTAGATCCTCTGAACCAGACGCTGCTGAAATCAATGTGGCGGCCCTGACCGGAGTCGTTCAGACATATTGCCAGGTATGTCATAACGATGCGCTGATGACCGGTAACCTCTCCCTGGAAGGATTCGACGTAGAAAACGCGCCGGACCATGCCGAGACCGCCGAAAAAATGATCCGGAAGCTGCGCGCCGGCATGATGCCCCCACCGGGTATGCCGGAGCCTGGTCCGGATACGCTGTTGGCCCTGGTAGAAGAGCTGGAGACGCGTATAGACCGGGCCGCGGCCGCAAATCCCAATCCTGGAGTCCGAAGATTCCAGAGGTTGACCCGGGCAGAATATGAACAAAGCGTTCTGGAGCTGCTGGACCTGGAAATCGATGCCAGCCGCTGGCTTCCGGCAGACACCTTCCTGGGAAATTTCAACAATCTTTCTGCTGCACAGGGTCTTTCCACCACTTTACTGGAATCGTATTTGAGAGCTGCTGCTGAAGTCAGTCGTACAGCGCTGGGCAATCCGGATGCGTTGTCAGTTTCTGCCAAGTACACCAATCCCATCCAGGTATCGCAGCACGCCTGGGATCATCTGGAAGGCACACCCTTCGGGACACGGGGAGGCATGGTCGTAACCCATGACTTCCCCACAGACGGTGAGTATGTCATTTCGATTGAGACTCTGTTCGGCAGAGGTCTTCCCGGGCACGATCTGGACATATCCATTGATGGAGAAGGCGTTGCCCAGCTGGCTCTTGCCCACAATGGTGATCAGACCATACCGATTCAGACGAAGCCGATTTTTGTGCCGGCAGGGCAGCATCAGATAGCGGCGGCTTTCGTCAAACGCATTGAAGGTCCTTATGAAGATCGTCTCAGCCCGTTCAAATGGTCGTTTGTCGGCGGCGAGGATGCGCAGCAGTGGGCTAACTATGGCATCACGGCGCTCCCTCATCTGGCTGATCTAATGGTCACTGGTCCGATCACCGCCGGTCCTGTATCAACAACACGAAGCCGGGAAAAGATCTTCTCCTGTTACCCCGATTCAGCCAGCGAAGAAACTGCCTGTGCGCGACAGATTGTTTCGCGAATAGCTACCGAGGCGTACAGGCGCACTGTCACTGAAGAGGATCTTGCGGGTCCGATGGCTTTTTATGAACGCTATGCACAGAATTCCGGATTTGAGATCGGGGTCAGAACCGCGCTGCAAAGTATTCTTGCCAATCCATCATTCTTATTCAGGCTTGAAGAGCAACCCGGGGACGCTCGTCCCGGACAGCTCTACCGGTTGAATGATAATGCCCTGGCTTCACGAATCTCGTTTTTCATCTGGGGAACAGTGCCTGACGATGAGTTGAGGGAACTGGCCAATCGAGGTGAGCTCACCGATCCCGCTGTACTGGAAGCCCAGGTTGAGCGGATGCTTGCCGACCCGCGGTCAAGGAACCTGGCGACCAGCTTTGCCTCCCAGTGGCTGAGGCTGCAGGAAGCCGGCAAGAACGACCCGGAGCCCTATCTTTATCCTGATTTCACTGGGCAGCTAAAAGAAGACATGATTCGCGAAACCCAGATGTTCTTCGAAAACCTGGTCCGGGAAGACAGAAATCTGTTGGAGATCGTTTCGGCAGATTATACGTTTGTCAATGAGCGGCTTGCACAACACTACGGGATAGAAGGGATCATCGGCAGCGAATTCCGGCGAGTCACCTATCCGGATGAGACCAGAAGCGGCCTCCTGGGGCATGGCAGCGTGCTCATGCTGACCTCGATGTCCAACAGGACCTCTCCGGTGTTGAGGGGCAAGTGGGTCATGGAGGTCATTATGGGCAATCCTCCCCCGCCACCGCCGCCGGACGTACCCACACTGGAAGTGACAGAAGGTGCCATTGACGGGCGAGTGCTGACCACCAGGGAAAGATTGGAGATACATCGGGCCAATCCCACCTGCAATGCATGCCACCAGTTCATGGACCCGATAGGGCTGGCACTGGATAATTTTGATGTAACCGGTGCCTGGCGAATACGGGAAGACGGCAGGGAACTGGATACTTCCGGTACCTACTATGATGGAACAGACATTACCAACCCGAAAGATCTGAACGAAGTACTGATGAAGCGGCCGATTCCTATCGTGCGCAGTTTTACTGCCAACCTGTTGGCTTACGCAATGGGAAGGCGAATCGAGTATTTTGATCAACCAACAGTTCGAAAAATAGTCGAAGAAGCAGAAGCCAGTGGCTTCAGGATGTCATCATTCATTCTGGGAGTTGTGCGTAGCGATCCCTTCCAGATGATGCAGGTGCCTGTTTCGGACACCGGATCAGAGGCTGTGTCAGTCGCGGCAACGGACGGAGGAGTGTAGAGGAATGAAATTCATTACCGGAAAGCATCTTTCACGCAGGGCATTTATTGGTCGAATGGGTGCCGGCGTCGCGCTGCCTTTCCTGAGCGCCATGGTACCAGCCGGGCGCGTACTGGGCGCCAGTTCGAATACAGCCACTCCGACACGGCTTGTCTGTATTGAAGAATCGATGGGATGCGCTGGTGGCAGTGACTGGGGGCATGCCAGAAATCTTTTTGCGCCGCAGGGAACGGGCAGAAATTTTGTCCTGGGTAACGATAGCCAGCTGAAACCCCTGGAGGCCTTCAGGGAATATCTCACTATCGTAAGCTCTACCGACTGCCATATGGCTGATCCATTGAACGCGGATCAGATCGGCGGCGACCACGACCGTTCGACAGCCGTGTTTCTGACCCAGGCACATCCGAAGCAGACTCAGGGTTCTGACATTTATATTGGTACGTCCATAGATCAGCTTCATGCTCAACGATTCGGCCAGGATACGGTGCTGCCATCACTCGAGCTTTGCATTGAGGAAATTGATCGAGGTGGTGGCTGTGCGTATAACTACCATTGTGCGTATACAACTTCCCTTGCCTGGGCCTCACCCAGCCAGCCACTGCCGGCTATTCGCGAGCCCCGAGCTGTTTTTGAACGGCTGTTTGGCGCTGGAGACTCCGAGCAGGACAGAATCGAACGAAGAAGAACAGACAAGAGCATGCTCGACTGGATGGTTGCCGAAGTGGATAGACTGAGCAGGTCACTGGGCCCTGCGGACCGGGTTGCCCTGGACGAGTACCTGCAACACATTCGGGAGGTTGAGCGGCGGATTCAACTGATGGAAGCTCGCAGTGTCAGCGGGGAGAACAGGGAGATGCCCGCTGCCCCTTCAGGTATACCAGGGACGTGGGAGGAACACATGCAGCTCATGTTTGACCTGCAGGTGCTGGCTCTGCAATCGGACATGACACGGGCGATCACTTTCAAGACCGGCTTTGATCAGTCCAACAGGACATTCCCCCAGAGTGGAACGAACAAGTCAATTCACGGTGCTTCTCATCACGGCAATGTGCCCGACGACATTATGGATTTCCATAAGATCAATACCTATCGCATGAGTGCAATCGCCTACTTTCTGGAAAAAATGAAGAATACCATTGATGGCGACAGCTCCCTGCTGGATCAAACGGCAATCGTCTGGGGGTCCCCCATGGGTGATCCCAATCTTCATAATCACAAGCGCTGCCCATTGCTGTTGATGGGGCATGCGAATGGTGCCCTGGAAGGGAATATGCACATCGCCGCGGCTGAAGGCACACCGATGGCTAACGCGTTTGTGACCTTGATGAACGGAATTGGCCATGAGCTGGACAGCTTTGGTGACAGCAATGCTGCGCTGAGCCTGACGACATCGGGAGCAGCAGTGTGAACAGTTATCTGACCGGCAGGATGATGAACAGGTTTGCCCGACTCCGGCTGACCGGATTAATCGGGCTGGTATCTTTTTCGTTCGGTTTCTCCAGCAGCGTTGCCTCCGAGTTGCTGGAGGCAACGCGCTCTGGTGATGTCGACGCAGTAGCAGAACTGATCATTGCTGGCGCGGACCTGAACGAGACGACAGGCGATGGCATGACAGCGGTACATCTGGCCGCTCAGTCGGGGCATGTTGCAATCCTGGAAGCGCTGCTGGAATCCGGTGCCGACGTCGATCCGACTACAAGGATCGGCAGTTATACACCACTGCATATAGCCAGCGGCAGGGCCAATAGCGCCAGTGTCCGGGCGCTGCTGGAAGCAGGTGCGGACGTCAATGCAAGGACTACCAACAGCGATGTGACTGCATTGCACCTGGCCGCCCAGGTGGTGGGCGGTGCTGAATCGGTAAAGGCGCTGCTTGAATACGGTGCTGATCCCGATGCCCGGGAAGGATCGGCAGGACAGACCCCCTTGATGTTCGCCGCGTCAAAAAACAGAGTGGAATCTGTGGAATTACTTCTGGATGCCGGTGCCGACCCGTCTCTTTCCACGACGGTGCTGGATGTCCTTCAGGAAGTTTTTGCCGATCGCCAGGCCAGCGGTTTCCTGCGGGAACAGCTGTCGGATTATATCGGTAGAGACACAACCATGGATGCAGGCGATGTCGACGCGGTGCAGGCTGCTATCAGGGCGCAACGGGAGTTCAGGCAATCGGCGGATGCATATCTGAACTACGACCCCGCAGCCTTGATCAATCATCGTCCGGATTATCCAGGCGGTCCGGACCTGCCAAGGCCCCCCTACCGCGAAACACTGGTGGGTGCTACCGGTGGTATGACGGCGTTACTGCATGCAGCCAGGGAAGGTCATACAGAAGCAGTTGCCGCCTTGTTGAAAGGGGGCGCGGACGTTAATCAGGTGAGTGGCGGCGATGAAACCAGTCCGTTACTTATCGCAACCCTCAACGGGCAGTTCGATGTGGCGATGGTGCTTATCGAGCACGGCGCCGATCCAAACCTGGTGGCGAGCACCGATGGCGCGGGTCCGCTGTTTGCAACCCTGCAAACTCAGTGGGCGCCCAGGTCGAATTATCCTCAGCCCAGAGCGCAGGATTTACAACAGACAGAATATCTCGACGTGGTAAGCGCCCTGTTGGAAGCTGGCGCAAATCCCAACGTGCGTCTCAACACCCATCTGTGGTATTTCGAATACGGGCTGACCAAGATCGGCACCGATTTGAAGGGGGCCACGCCTTTCTGGCGGGCGGCCTACGCTCAGGATATCGAGGCC
>Ga0070726_10000936_pt1 | contig 31765 bp, 33 predicted proteins | sample tdAd471_FD_67275 | JGI IMG/M metagenome (GOLD analysis project Ga0070726, IMG submission 67275) | Marine sediment microbial communities from the Atlantic coast under amendment with organic carbon and nitrate - tdAd47.1 | ecosystem: Environmental > Aquatic > Marine > Coastal > Sediment | place...
GCACCAATCGCCAGCACACACTTTGCAAACTGCTCCGTATCAATGGGCTTATGAACTTCGACAATCTCGTCAAGTTTGATTTCCCGCACCGGTATTCCTGTCTGTTGTTCAAGCTGATCGGCAAGTTGTGGCAACGCATCGGGCAGCGGACAGAGCGTTATAGAGGTAATCGGTGCCTGCTGGAAGTGCCGGTCGTAATAGTCCATGGAACGCTGGAGTTCCAGCGCCAGCCGATCCACCAGATCGGGTGTGGCGAGTAATTGTTGATAACCAATGTCCATGCTGCGGGCGAGATATAGAGTGGCATCGCGAGTAAGGGTGATCAAACCCTGGTCGGCGCCGAAATACAGCATGGCCTGGCCTTTGGCATCCTGCTCAAGCTGTGCAGCGATGTTACGCAGCGCCAGTTCCTGTATGTCGATAACCTCCAGGGCAACGCCGGCGCTTTGCAGGGTTTCAATTCGTTCCTTGACAACGGTTGATCGGGAAACCACCACGTAGATATTTTCCTGCACGGCACGTGCACCGCTCGGCGGCGTATCAAAGACATCGAGTACCGCATCATCGATATGAAAATCGATCAAATCGCGGATCCGCCAGCGAATAGCCGCCTTGAGCTCCGTTTGAGGAACCTCGGGAGCTTCAACCATCAGTAGCTGGTAGTCGGTGATATCCAGCAGGGTGGCACAGGCGGTTTTGTCCAGCCCCCGATCCTGAACCACGTTCTTGAGATTTGTCTGGATTTCCTGCCCCGGTGCGAGCGGATAAAACCCACAGTATTCGAGTACGGGCTTGCCGGATTTGTTTTGACGAATAGTGGCGGTCGCAGAACCTTCAGTACTTACAATCAGTGAACTTAGGCGCTCACCACGGCTTTTCTTTTTAAATGAAAACACCCGCAATCCTTTTCTTAAGGGTTAGTAAAAGAGTCCGGTATTTAAAGCTGCATGTCAATTGCTTACAACTTCGTGCCACTGAAGCAGATGAACGCCGCTACCCCCGCCGGGGCCTCGCAGGTCGAGGTTGTCCAGCCAGATTTGTTTGGACTTTCCCGATTTCGCGAACAACGTAAACCCGAGTTCCGTAAAGGTGACGGCACCGCTTCCAGCGATATTGAACGTAACACTGCTGCTTGTATAGTTTCCTGTATTTCCACTTTTAAAAGGCGCAGGTGAGGCTGGATAGGTGCTTACTCCGTCTGACAGGCTGAATGATAGTTGTGCTTCCTGTGGGCTGCTGCCAGTGGTGACGACTTTATAGTCAAAATCAAGTGTGAGTACTGTTGGTGCAGTGACGGTAAATGGCGTCAGTCCAAATGATCCCGCTGTGGTAGCGGTGCCGGAACCATTAGTAGGCTTTTCTACATAAGCGGCGCGGTCTCCGACACCGTCTGGTCCACCACTGTCATCCCAGCCGCCGGCCGGCAGGTTCCATCCTGTAGGAAAGCAGCCTGGCGCCGAACAAGGCAGCGTATCGGGTTCGTTGAAATCGGGGTTGGCATTGGCTAGCAGGTTGCCATCACTATGCAGCGTAGCTTCTACTACACGTTGTACAGCGAAGGCTGGGACCTCACCGCGTATGCTGATCTGGCAATCACCAGCGACCGCCGCTGACGCCGTAATATCAAAATCGCCGCGCCCTGCGGTTATATTATTGAGTAACGACAGATCGGCGCAAGGGGTGCCGTTGGCGTAGAGATAGGATGCGTGCTCAATGCCTGTCTCGGCAATGAACAACGCCGCTACAGCGTCATTCTGAACAGCAGTATCAAGCACGTCTGAAGCTGTCATGCGCTGCAGCACTTCGACCATCAGGGCCAGGGTGATAATGATAAATAACGCACCGATAAGCGTCACGGCACCTCGTTGTCTGTCTGGCCCGTAAATCATGGCCGGTTTCTCAACGCGATCCGCGAACGTTGTGCATAGTTATTGCCGGCATGAGTCAGGATTAATTCGAACTCTATAAATGCGACATCGGTATTGTCGTTGGCGGGCAGGCTTCCATCCGCCTGAAAATAGCCGAAGCTCAAGGTGCTGACTTCATCGCTCAGGACAGGTGTTCCAGCGATACTGGCGTAGGCCAGAGTGAGCAGCGGAGCAGCCGTAGCAATGGTGACCTGTTCAGTGTCCGTTTTGAAGAACTGAAGTGTGGAGGACGAAAGAGGTAGGCTGATATCGAAGTTGCCGGATCCGTCACGGCGTATTTCGCGTATTTCACGCACCAGCCGTTCACTGGCAACACGAAGTTTGCTGAGCGTATGAACCGCAGAAGCGGAGTCATTGTAGGCGCGCGCTCCATTAGTGAGCAGTGGGCCGACAATGGCTGCCAGCAGTGCCAGTACTGTCAGTGCGGCGACCATCTCCACCAGTGTGAAACCGCTTTCCGGCCGTTTAGTCATCAGTAGTCCACCAGCAGAAAGCTAACTTCGGCATAGGTACTACCCCCTTCATCAATGCTGATACTGACCTCTTTACAGTTAGCCCCTCCCGGGCAGCCCGGCCCGCCCGGTGGTTGCGTGATCATCGTGTGGCGCGTATAGCCGGAATAGTTACCGCTAAGGACTTCGGTGGTATTGCCCGAAAGTTCGGGTGCAAGGAAATTCTGGTTGCGACGAATCGACAGCAGGAATTCGGCGCGCTCCTGGGCGAGTTGCACCGCGGTCTGGGTCTTTTCATTGATCAACAGACTGGACGCGGCCCGCGAAAACATGCCAAACAGGGGTACCGACGCAATCGATATAATAACTATGACCAGCACCATCTCGATCAGTGTGAAGCCGTTTTGTGACTTCATGGTGACACCGAAACAAATCCGGTGACAGCCTGAACGTTGACAGTAGCGGCGTTACTGCTCCCGCTCAGAGTCCAGTTCTGGATGGTCGTGACCAGGTTGCTGCCACTGATGGGGCGTCCAAGGCTGTCGAACTCCAGGTCGGCCCCGCTCAGCGTTACACCGTTCTGCAGAGAAAAGGCCTGTAACTGACCACTGGGATCACGGATGGTGGACGGGGTGGGCGTCGCGCCATCAGTAATCGCATAGCTGGTGGCGGACTGGACATCAACAGTGAGCGGTCGGCTCTGACTCATGGCCAGCGCCTGGGCATGGCGTATTATTCGGCCCAGCTGATCAGCCTGCGCCGGGACTGTAGCATCGTGGTGGACGAAACGAGGTGCGGCCAGTGCGGCTAGTGTCGCCAGGATGACCATCACGCTGACCAGCTCGATGAGTGAGAAACCCGCGCTACGGCCGTTTAGTCCTTTCGAGTGCATCCCTATATCCTTGAAACAAAAAAGGGCGGGCTCGCGCCCACCCCCTTTCACCCAGGCAAAGAGACTTTACCGGTGATTAGATTTCACCAACGCAGCCAACCAGATCAGTGGCGGCCGCCGTCGCCGTTGCGCAGGTTGTATCTGTGTACGTTTGGACAACATAGGCGGTACCGTTAATGGTCACTTCTATCCCTGAGTTATCCGCAGCGACAGCGACATTTGGCCCACCGACGTAGTCAATAAGTTCATCCAATTGCGGTAGTGTTTTCAGTTTTGCGATCGCCATCGCATGGCCGGATCTGACACCGGCAATCGAGCCATTTTGTGCGGCCTGTAACGCATCGCTGGACACATCCGTAAAGCGTGGTACCGCCATTGCACCCAGAAGAGCAAGGATCACCAGCACTGCAACCAGTTCAATAAGGGTAAAACCCGCGTTTTTCTTCATCAGTGATTATCTCCTTAAAATGGGCTGATGGCCCGCATACCTGCTCCGTTTTATCGTCAGCCAGCGGGCATTTCTTTAATATAATTTACCGAAATCGAGTGAATAATCAATCTGAACCCGCCTGGTTTTTGTGACAGGCGTCACAAAAACCAGTTTTATGCTCAGTGCAGAGCCACTTTGGCAAGATCCCACATTGGCAGAAAGATACCGGTAGCCAGCAGGAATACGAGGCCTGCCAACGCTATAGTCAGGGTTGGTTCAATTGAAGCGCTGAGTTTGTCGATGGAGTAATCCACTTCGTCGTCATAATAATCGGCCACATCCTGTAGCAACTGGTCCGTGGCACCGGACTCTTCACCGACCTGCAGCATCTGCAGAACCAGGTGGTCGAATATACCGGTACTCGCTGCGGTGTTACTCAGCGACTCACCGCGTTCGATGCCATCGCGCATGCTGAGAAGGCGTTCTTCAACGAAATCGTTGTCCAGTGCGCGCCCCACCACCGACAGGCCGGTGATGATCGGGATCCCCGAGCGCTGTACCAGCGCAAACAGCCGGCTGAATCGTGCCAGTGTTGCCTGAAACAGGACTTTTCCCACCAGAGGCAGACGTAATTGGATCTTGTGCCACCTGTAGCGCCCGCTGTCACTGCGCAGGTAAAGTCCGATACCGGTTATAGTCAGGATGGTCCCGGCAAGCATGAAATGCCAATGATTGATCATGGCATTGGAGGTTGCCATCAAAATACGCGTCGGCAAGGGCAGGTCCGCACCGAATTGCTCGAAAATGGCGGCAAAAGCGGGTACCACAAGTACATTGATAACGATCACGGCGATGAGGATGGCGACGAGCACAAAAATCGGATAACGCATGGCCGACTTGATCTGCTTACGGGTTTTCTGCTCGCGCTCCAGGTAGCCGGAGAGTTGACGGAATACTTCTTCCAGCTGGCCGCTGGTTTCGCCTACCCTCACCAGACTGACATAGAACACTGAAAACACCTTCGGGTACTGGGCCAGAGAAGCGGATAAATCCCATCCCGCGTGCAGACTTTCAATGACTCCCGTCAGTGTTTTTGCCAGAGTGCGATTACGTGCGTTACCGGCCAGTCCGGACAGGGCGCTCAGGATAGGTACACCAGCCTTTAACAGACTGTGCATCTGACGGCTGAATTGAATCAGGTCTATCGCTTCAACCCTGGCAGGAAACAGTTCGGCCAGGTCCGTGCTCATACTGACTACTTCCTGTACGGGCTGTATATCGATAGGTGTCAGGCCGCCTTCTATTAAACGTGTGGCAGCCAGATCGGTAGTGGCTGCATCGATAACGCCTTCAATAGCGTCACCACGTTGGCCGCGTGCCTTGTACTGGAAAGCCGGCATTGCCTAGTCGACCATTCCGCTCAGGCGCATGGCTTCGGATAGACTGGTAATGCCCTGGCGTGCGTAATCCAGCGCATTCTCCATCAGTGGCCGGTAACCGTTCTGTGAACGCGCGGCGTTCTCGAAACCGGCCGGATCGTTACGGCGCAGGGCGTCGGCCAGTGTGTAATCTATTTCAAGCAGTTCATAGACACCGATTCGACCGTGATAACCCGTGTGGTTGCACTGGTTGCATCCAGCGCCCTCCTGGAAGCCCTCCAGTGATGCATTGTCGCCCATCACGCTTTGCACCCAGCTTTGTTCGCTGGGGTCCAGTTGTCTGCTTGTGCGGCAGTTTGTACACAGTTTTCGAATCAGGCGCTGCGCCAGTATCGCCTGGGTCGAAGCGGCCACCAGGTAAGACTCCAGCCCCATATCGATGAGACGCATGGCTGTGCTGACTGCGTCGTTAGTATGCAGGGTGGAAAGCACCAGGTGACCGGTAAGAGCCGCCCGCAAGGCAATTTCACCGGTCTCTTTGTCACGCATTTCACCGACCAGCATAATATCAGGATCGAGCCGCAGGGCGGTTCGCAGTACACGTGCAAAATCAAGATTGATTCGATTATTGATCTGAACCTGGTTAATACGCGGAAGCTGGTATTCAACCGGATCCTCAGCAGTAATGATTTTCTTTTGCGGTTTGTTCAGTTCGGTAAGTGCCGCGTACAGGGTTGTGGTTTTACCACTTCCGGTCGGTCCGGTAACCAGGACCAGGCCGTGAGGCCTGTGCACAATGTTTCGTATGCGCTGCAGAATATCCTTCGGCATACCAAGCTGATCAAGATTGCGTACCGCCGAACCATGATCGAGCAAACGCATGACGACGGCTTCGCCGTTTTGCGTCGGAATTGTCGCCAGGCGAACATCGATGTTTTTGTCCAGAACACGCAAGCTGAAACGCCCGTCCTGCGGGAGGCGCTTTTCCGAGATATCGGCTTCGGCCATCAATTTCAGACGGGAGACAACGGCTGAAGCAATACGTGTGTCATCCATTGTCGTCTCGTGTAATATTCCATCGATACGCCGTCGTATGCGCAATACATCTTCATCCGGCTCGATATGTATATCGGAGGCATCTGCACGTACCGCGTCTTCAAATACCGTCTGAATCAAACGCACGACGGGCGCATCGCTCTGAGTACTGCTGGCGGTCAGGGACCGTAAATCAAAGGCATTCTCTGCCATGTCCTGGCCGACTTCACTGGCCAGATTGCGCAGTTGATCGGTATTCTGGTAGAGCCGGTCGACATTCCGCAGAAGGTCACTTTCCTTGACGCAGGCAATCTGTATCGAGGTTTTCAGTATGCGGACCAGTTCATCGAAAGCAAAAATATCGGTCGGGTCACCCATTCCAACCAACAGCCCGGTGGGCGTCGCTTTCAATATCAGAGCACGGTAGCGCCTGGCCAGGGTCTCCGGCAGACGAGCGACAAGTTCCGGGTCGAGATCGAAGCGTGAAAGGTCAACGTAGGGGATCTTGAGCTGTTCGGAAAGCAGAATCAGCAATCTGTCTTCCTCGACAAAACCGTTTTCAACCAGGACCCTGCCCAGTTTTCGACCACTTTTTTTCTGCTCGGCCAGCGCTTCCTGAAGTTGGGAATGTGAAATCATTTTCTGTTCGACCAGCAGGTCACCGATTCGAACGCGTTTTCTTGGCATGCTAGCGGCCATGATAGTTATCCGTCAGTGGTGGAATTCCGTGTCGCGTAAAACCTGAATTCGTTGTTTAACATAATCGTCCACTGGCTCATCCAGTGGCAGCTTTGCGGCACGTCGGTAGGCTTCAAGTGCCTGCGCCGAACGACCGTCCTGCTCCAGTGCCACAGCGAGTCCGGTCCACCATAGAGCCCGGTCTGGTTGAAGCTGCACAGCTTCCCGGTAGGCAGCGGCGGATTCTGTATGTCTGTCCATCCTGTAAAGAATCGCTGCACGCAGCGCCAGCGTTTCGGGATCGGCCTGGCGTTGATCGATAGCCCGGTCGAGTGTCTCCAGGGCAGAACCGAGTTCATCCCTTGCCGCCAGCAATTGTGCGTAAGGTCGTGCCAGCGCAGGCTGGCGAGAGTCGGTGACCAAACCTTCGGCCAGCAATTGCTCCGCTTTTCCCTCCTGTTGCCTGCTTAGCAGCAGAGCTGCCAGCTGGCTGCGTGCATTGACGTGGCGGGAATATTCATCGAGCGCCTTCCTTAACAGGTTTTCGCCACGTTGTTGCTGATCCCTGGACAGGGCCTGTTGTGCCCTGGCGAATAAACGCTCCGCCTTCTGTTCCGGTGTTAGAACAGTGACCGGCTTGATTGCGGTTTCAACCGGAGTTTGCGGCGCTGTCTGTACCGCTTCTGTGTGCGGCACAACAGGTATATCCAATGGTTTTTCCCTGAATTCGTCTTTATTTGTCAAAGCCGCAAGCGCTTCGGCCTTGAAGTTGTCCTGAGTCGGTACTGTACCGAGCTGCACTTGCTGTTCCGGTTCGATTGCTTCAGTGGCAGGCTGTGGGGTAATGGTGTGCTCAGATTCAGGCCTGCTACTCGACCAGATGCTTGCCTGATAGCTCACAACGATCGCCAATAGTCCAGTTACAACCCCGGCTGCCAATGCCGGGCTCTTATGCCATTTAAGCTGATTGATGTTAACCAGTCCCATGCCCTGTAAGGCCGCGATCTGTGACTCCTGAACAGGCCCGCGCCTCCTATCCAGGTCTTTCAACATTTGATTGATTAAACTCATAAGCCGTACGCGTACAACAGGCCGGCACTGGTCAGTGCGATCAGGCCGGCCAGGCCGGTTGCAATTGTCAGCCAGCGGGGTCTGCGCTGCAGGACGTCTTCCGTGTCCCTGGCGGCGCGCCGAATATGGGCGCGTCTGATCTCTAAACTGCCCGAACCATAGGCGGCCATGAGTGATTTGTGGCAAAGCAGGTTGACCAGGCGCGGTATGCCACGGCTGCTGCGATGTAGTTGCCTGATTGCGCGCGCCCGGAACAAGGCAGGACCCTGGTAGCCGGCCACACGCAAGCGGTGTCGAACATACTCGTCCAGTGCACGGCGATTCAGTGGCTGGAGCTGGTAGGAAAAGACAATCCGTTGTTTGAGTTGTCGCAGTTTGCGTTGGCCAAGACGTACATCCAGTTCGGGCTGTCCAAACAGGACTACCTGCAGCAGTTTTCGTTTTTCGGTTTCCAGGTTGGTCAACAGTCGTAGTGCTTCAAGACTGTCATCAGGGATAGCCTGGGCTTCATCGAGCAGTAATACGATCTGCCTGCCGTCGCGGTAGAGTTTCAGCAGGCGTTCGGTAATCAGTTTGAGCAGTCTGTGTTGTCCGATGTTGCGTGCAAACTCAATACCGAGTTCATCTGCCAATGCCATGCGTAATGCGGTAGAGTTGAGGGACGGATTTGGTATATAGGCGGTGACATAGGTCTCATCGAGCAGATTCAGAAGTTGTCTGCAAACAAGTGTTTTACCGGTGCCGACTTCACCGCTTACTTTGATAAAACCTTCGCCACCCTGCAAGGCAACCAGCAGGACATTGATTGCTTCCTGATGGCTGCTGTAGCTGAAGAAGAAATCCGTATCCGGTGTCAGCGTAAAGGGTGGTTCATTGAGACTGTAGTGCTGCAGATACATACCAAACTCTGCCTTTTCCTTATGGATAGTCGGGGTGCTGTATGGCACGGAAGCGCTGAGTGGCTTGCTGGACCTGTTGTTCCCATACCTTGTTGCTGTTTACGACTACCGGGCGTAACAGGATGACCAGCTCGTTCTTGGTGGACTTCTTGCGCGTGTGGCGGAACATGTGACCGATGACCGGTATATCACCAAGGAAAGGCGTGGACGCGACCTCGTCCCGCACCAGTTCCTGCATCAGCCCGCCAATGACAACGACCTGGCCATTTTCTGCCTGGACGATTGTGTCCGTTTCACGAATGGTGCTTTTCGCCAGAGGCACTCTTGAGCTTCTGCTATTGTCATCGTCATCGTCATCTGAGGATGACGATGAGGTAACCACGCCGAGATCCTTATTGTCTTCGACCACCTCGCTGATAGCAGGATGCACATGCAGGGTAATCCTGCCGTTGCTGTCGATCTGTGGTGTCACATCCAGCGCAACGCCCGAGAAAAACGGTGTCAGTGTAACGTCCGCGGATCGGTTCGAGACCCCTACCGCGACGTCGGTCTGGACGTCAATGTCGGTGACAAAGTATTCGTCGGTTCCGACCTTGATAATGGCTTTCTGATTATTAACAGTGGACACCCGGGGGCTGGACAGTACCTGCACGTCACCCTGCGTCTTGAGCAGTTCTATCAGGGTATTGAAGTCACCGAGGTGGGCCTGCACGGCAAATACACCACCGAAAGCGGAAGCACCGTCAGTCAGGGCGAGGTTGTTCAGGGGAACCGCTGTGCCGGCGAGTTCAGATACACCGTCCTTGAAAATGGTTCCACCGCCGATCTGCGCTATCTTGGCTTGATAGTTGCCGCCGAAATCGAGTAGGGCGGTCCAGTTGACACCCGTCTGGAAAGCATCGTTGAGTTCAACTTCCAGTATCTTGGCTTCTATGATGACTTGCCGGCTTACCGAGTCCTGCAGAATATCGAGATACTGTTTGACGTCCAGCAGTTCGCGCGGCATCGCCCGGACCAGGACGGTGCCCGACATGGGGTTGATGACGACTTTGTGGCCATTTTCCTCACCGACGATCATTTTCAGCGAAGTATCAAGGTCCAGCCAGAAATCCGCTTGGGATTGCGTGGTGATCTGGGCACCCGAAAAACCGCTTTGGCTGTTTTTATTCAGATTATTGCCGGACATCGAAGATCCGCTGGAGGAGTTTGATTGGTTGTCTGTACTGTTGCTGCCGCCGCCGCTGTTGGACGATGACTGGGTGATCTGACCGGAACTGACGCGTGTTTTCGAGCCGCCCTTGCGCTCGATATCGAGATAGTTCACCTTGAATATCTGGGAGCGCATGCGCGATGGAAAAACCTGGTAGACACCGTGACTGTAGCGGTATTCATAACCGTATACGTCGCGTAGCGTTGCCATGACATCTTCGATGGATACATTTTTCAGGTCCAGGGTCAGTGTGCCGGACACATCAGGGTGCACCACCATGTTGTCTCCCGTACCGTCAACCAGGCTCATGAAAAGCTGCCGTGCCGGTGCTTCATTCACCGATACATCGAAAGTAGGAACTTCAGCTTTAATGAATCCCAGGGTGCTTGACGCCGGTGGTAACAGGGCGCGCTGGACTTCCGGTGGCGGTTCAACAGCTGCGCTTTGCTGCCTTGCTTCAGCATTCTCCAGCGACTTTTGAATTGATGGCATGGTTGGACTGCCTTTCTCCGGTGTGACTTGACAGGCGCTCAGCAGCACAACCGCTACTAACAGTTTGATGATACTGGTGCACGAATTTCTGTTCACGGCCTTACCTTTATCGATTCGGGAAACAGGTGCAGCGTCAGCGTGCGACCACTGCTATTCAGCAATACGTGTGAATCATGGATACGAACGACGCGTGCGGAGCCGATCCGGTCCCCTTCCCTGACCCGTGTCCCGTTGATTACGGCGATGCGGCGTTGAGGGGAAGAAAGGATGGACTGCAGAGACCAGCTACCGACCGAAAGGCTTTCTGTGTTGCCAAAATAGTTCCCCGGGTCGGTTGGTCGAGTGGGATCCTTCAGGGCGTGCACGCTGCCGGTCAGTCCGGGTCCGAGCAGCAGCAGAGCGCCGATCAATTTTTTATCCATGCTGTGCTCCCAGGGTATAGAGTCGCAGGCGGGTCTCTGCATGGGGATATTCGGTAGTCTGGAAATTCACCTTTTGCCAGAAGAATTTCCAGGGCATGGCTTCGAGTTCCTGCAGATAGTGGAGAAGATCCAGGTACCCGCCTTCAACAACCATCTCGAGCTGATAGCGGCCAAGGTCGGTGCTGTTACGGGCTTTATGGGAAGCAAGCTTGCCCCGCGACTCGCTGCTGGCCTGTAAGGATTTAAGTTTCAGTCCACGATGGCCGGTGAGTACCTGCTCGAGTAGTTCGGCGGCCTGGGCGGGTTCTACCAATGCGCCCAGTTGACCTACGATTCGTGCATCGAGTTCAGACAGTTCGGCAACAAGGCGGTCCCGGCTTTCATAGCGTGAGACCAGTGGATTATGGTCAGATTCAAGATTGAAAAGATTGGCTTGCTGGTGCAAGGCGCTTAGCTTCATTTCGACATCCGCGATACGCTGTTCAACGGCCCGCTGGGACTTGAGTGCGGGTTCCAGGCCCAGGGAATCGACGATAAGAAACAAAACAACCAGGGTCGCTGTTAACAGCAAAATGCGTTCACGCAGCTCGAGCGCATCGATTCGGTCGCTCCATTGCTGAAGCCGCACTGTTACCGCTATTGCCACGACAGCTCTCCCTTGTGATTGCGCAACACAAACTGAATCTGGGGTTTATCCACCGCTGTACGATTCATTGACACGGTTTCGAAGGGGGTTGCGGACAGGTCTTGTTGCTTTTGCAGCTGTTGGAGATAGACCGGCACCAGCTTGGCATCGAGACTTATGCCGCGGATTTCTATCTGGCCATTGCCGTTAACAGTAACCCCCTCCAGCCATAAGCCGGGCACATGCTGTTCAGCCAGGGCCCTGAATTGTCCTGCAAAACCGCTGCGATGCTGGATCACCAACTGGTCGAACTGCACCAGCAGGCTGTTACGCTGATAGATATCGGTCATCAGCTGTTCGATCTCGCTATCCAGTGCCTCGGTATCCGGTGTCTGGTAAGCCGCCTCCAGAGACCTGATCTGTTGACGAATGTGGTCGTGTTGTTGTTGCAATGCTTCAGCTGATCGTCCCATGCCGGCCAGCGTCCAGCGCACATGCCCAAGGATGGCAATCAACAGCACCAGCACCACAACGGCAATTTGCGCCAGCGTGGTGGCAGAAAACACCTTTTGCTGTTTTCTGAACACTGGCTGAAAAAGATTGATCTGTTGGTGCATGGTGCTAATGTATCTCGGTAAAATCAGCGAGCCAGACCGCTGCGCAATGCCGGCAGGCAGCTTCGCAGTCCACCGCGAAGCGTCAATTTCCCAACGGTTTGATGCGAATGCCGGTGCTCTTCACGAGCACGGCCGGTCATTGAACAGGCTGCCGCCTGAGTCAAGGGGTTTAACTTAACAGTCTGAATATTCAATTGAATATCTATCCATTCAGCATTATTGAAAACGTTCCGGGCAGCCTTTCAGCGGGAGAACGGCGCATCACAACCTTATTCCCTGCCTGTTAGGAAGCAAGATTCAGGCCCGCAGGTAATCTATTGTTATAACAGGAAAAGCCGTGGCTTCAGCGAGAAAGGGTTGAAAGCATGCGCGGGGAAAGCCCGGCCCCCGGCGGTGCCGCAGTTATCAAACGTTTAGCTGCAGGCTGCCAGTCAGTGTCTGGATGTCGGACAGGTCGTGTTTTTCGAGGTAAGACCGGATACCGTCATTGATCTTCCTGCAGACCAGTGGATCGTAAAACAGAGCGGTACCAACGCCCACCGCGCTGGCGCCGGCGATCAGAAATTCGATGGCATCTTCTGCGCTGGCCACCCCGCCCTGCCCTATGATGGGAATCTGGTGGGACCTGCAGACCTGGTGGACCTGGTGGACCTTGAGCAGGGCAATGGGTTTGATGGCAGGGCCCGACAGCCCCCCCTGGTTGTTACCGATGACCGGTTGACGCTCATCGATATCGATGGCCATGCCCATCATGGTGTTGATCACGGCAAAGGCATCACTGCCTGCCTCTATGCAGAGGCGCGCATTTCCGGCAATGTCGGTCTGATTGGGCGACAGCTTGGTGATGAGCGGTTTTCTGGTGGCTTTGCGGCAGGCTTCGACAACGCGTGCGGACATTTGCGGGTCGTTACCAAAAGCGACCCCACCCTGTTTTACATTCGGGCAGGAAATGTTAATTTCTATGGCATCAATTGGCGAGTCGTCAAAACGGCGTGTGACCTCGTGGTACTCCTCTACCGTTGAACCCGATACGTTGGCGATAAAGCGTGTTTCGTCAAAATCGAGTTCGGGGAGAATGCTGCCGACTACGTGATCGACACCGGGATTTTGCAAACCTATCGCATTCAACATACCCATCGGTGTTTCGTAAATGCGATGTGGCGGGTTGCCGAGCCTGGGTTCGAGGGTGGTGCCTTTCAGGCAGACGGCACCCGCATCACGGTTGGAAAAACCCTTGACGCGCGTATATTCTTCGCCAAAACCCACACAACCGGATAACAGCACCAGCGGTGTGTTGAACGTCAGGCCGCAGAATTCAATGCAGAGGGGATCGCCGGTTGGTGTCATCGCAGGAGTATTTGACCTGAGTTGCCCTGGAAAGGGAAGTGGTAACTTGCATACTAATCCGTGCGTGGCATCGCCGGCATGACTGTGCTGAACACGCCGTAAATACATCCCTGTAGGCTCGACGGCAGCATCCCTGCTGCCGACGGTTCTGCACAGTCATGCCGGCGATGCCACGCACTTACTAATGAGTACGGAAGGTAGCTGACATACGCTTACGGGACCGTCGACCGCATGGACGCGGTACGTCGAGTGTACAGGGACGTATTCACAAGGTGAATTGCGCAGCAAGAGAGGGTGCCCTGGGGTGCAGCGTGTCCCGTAAGCGTATGTCAGTTATCTTCCGTACGCCCTATTATTTCGAGCTATTACAGGCAGGGTATTCAGCAAACAGCCATGTTCCACGTCGTACTCTATCAACCGGAAATCCCCCCCAACACCGGCAATATCATCCGCTTGTGTGCCAACACCGGCAATCGCCTGCATCTCATCAAGCCGCTGGGATTTGAACTGGACGATAAAAAACTGCGTCGCGCAGGGCTCGATTACCGGGAATGGGCCAGTGTCGCGGTGTATGAATCGCTGGACGATTTCAATGCATTGATCAACCCGAAACGGATCTGGGCCCTGTCTACACGTGGCAGCCGAAGTTATAACGAAGTCAGCTATCAGGCGGCGGATGCCTTCCTGTTCGGTCCGGAAACCCGTGGCCTGCCGCAATCACTGCTGGACGCATTGGGGCGGGAGCAGGTGATTCGATTGCCCATGGTTTCGCAAAGCCGCAGCCTGAACCTGTCCAATTCGGTTGCCGTGCTGGTGTACGAGGCCTGGCGCCAACAGGGTTTCAGCGATGGAAGCTGAGAAAATCATTTGAGAGCTTCGCGCACTTTATATTAAATATTTTCGGCCTTAGGCTCGCGAGCCAGCAGCGCATCAACCGCATCGGCGGCTTCCTCGCCATCGTAGAGCACACGTTTGACCTGCTGTGTAATCGGCATATCCACCTGATGTGAACGGGCCAGCTCATCCACTTCTTTTGCCGTGTGCAAGCCTTCTACCGCCTGACCGATGTCTGCCACTGCCTGGTCGAGTGCTATACCGCGTCCCAGCGCAAGCCCCAGGCGACGGTTACGCGATTGATCGTCCGTGCAGGTCAGTACCAGGTCCCCTACCCCTGCCAGTCCCATGAAGGTTTCGCGATGTCCACCCAGCTTGGCACCGAGCCGCATGATTTCGGCCAGGCCCCGTGTGATCAGTGCGGCACGCGCATTGGCGCCGTAGCCGAGTCCATCTGAAATGCCGGCAGCAATGGCCAGCACATTCTTGATAGAGCCGCCCAGCTCGACGCCGAGTACATCTTTACTGGTATAGGTGCGGAACCGGTTGCAGTGAAACAGCGCTGCAACAGATCTGGCGTATTCAGTGTTCTTTGACGCAATCGTCACGGCAGTCGGCAAACCTCTGGCGACTTCTTTGGCAAAACTGGGGCCGGATAATACGGCTATTAAACGATGTTCCGGCAGTTCTTCATCAACCACCTGGTGCAGAAATTTGCCGGTACCCGGTTCCAGGCCCTTGCTTGCCCAGATCAGGTTAAATGAAGAACCGACCTGGGTCCTGACTTTCTGTAATACCGAGCGGAAACCCGAGCTGGGTACGGCGATGAGCACAAAGTCGGCGTGTTCGAGTGCGTCTGGCAGATCGTCCAGCGGTGAAACAGGTTCGGGAAGTTCGATCCCCGGCAGGTAACGTCCATTAGTCCGGTCGCGGGTCATTTGTTCGATATGATCCGCATCCCGGTCCCAGAGTTTTACCGCTACGCCGTTCCTGGCCAGCAGTATTGCCAGAGCGGTTCCCCAGGAACCGGCGCCCAGCACCGTAACGGCAGGTCGGGACGGGTCTGGCATATCGGCTTAATGGGTTGCCTGTTCAGAAGCGGCGGTTGGGGCTTGCACCTGATTCATTTTCTGTGCGTAGAGGGCATCAAAGTTGATGGGTGACAACAACAGTTGCGGGAATCCGCCTTTGACCACCAGATCGGAAATGGCTTCGCGTGCGAAGGGGTACAGGGTGTTCGGGCAATAGGCCCCGAGCACAGAACCTTTTTGCGCTTCATCATAACCCTTGAGCTCGAAAATACCGGCCTGCTGCACCTCTACCAGAAAACCGGTTTTGTCTTCCTGTTTGGAGGTGACTGTGACATTGAGCACAACTTCAAACAGGTCACCATCAAGTTGGTTGACGGCGGTGTTAAGCTGAAGGTTGACTTCCGGTTTGAAATCCTGCCTGAAAACTTCGGGTGAGTTGGGCGTTTCAAAAGACACGTCTTTCAGGTAAATGCGCACAATTCCAAAGTGTGGCCCGTCACCGACCGGTGCCTGGTTGTTTTCTTCGGTCATCTGAGTAATCCAGTGGTATGTTAGTCGGGTTATTTTTTGCTGAGAGGCAGGCTGGATTTCTGCCAGGCTGCAATTCCACCGTTGAGATTGTACACGTTTTCAAAGCCGTGTTTTCTCAGAATGCTGCCCGCACCGTTGGAGCGGCTACCGGACCGGCAGTAGGCGATCACAGGGCAATCCTTGTGCTTATTGAGTTCGGTGATCCGTTCCGGCAGCTGCTTAATCGGGATATGGATTGCTTCCGGGATATGGCCGCCGCTGTATTCGCCGTCGTCGCGAATGTCCAGGAACACGGCATTTTCACGGTTGCTGAGCTGGGTTGCCTGGACCGGGTCCACAGCTTTCATTCCACTCAGGCGGCGGCTGATTTCGCTGGCCAGCAACGCGCCGAGCGTGCCCGCAAACGCCAGTATCAATACCGGGTGGTTACCGATAAATTCGAGAATACGTGCAAAATCCACGCAGGGGCCCCTCTATCTGTGCAGCGAAGCCTGTCGTCAGCGCAGGCTGTTCATGGTGCAGAAGACTTCCCGCATCATGCTGATCAGGCGCAGGGTGCGGGAATCGCTGACACGGTAATAGACCCGGTTGGCATCCTTGCGTGAGGCCAGGATGCCTTTGTCCCTCAAAATAGCCAGATGTTGTGAAATATTGCTTTGAGAGGTTCCGACGTTCTCCACAATATCCTGTACGCTGACTTCCTGCTCCCCCAAGGTGCAGAGAATTTTCAGACGTAATGGATGAGACATTGCCTTGAGAGAACGGGACGCTCTATCGATATCTTCGTCGCGCGTAATCAGAGTATGGCCGACTGTCACCACCATATCTTGTTCCACCTGCGGTGTCATGAAATAACTATAAAAACAGGGCACTATCAACCAATCCTTTTGGTGCTGCCCTTTATAAATAAAACATTATACAATAATACGCCTGTGAAGGAAGCCGTAATTTTTTCACCCAAAACTAACCGACGTGGCCAGCAGGCTGGTCTAAGCTTAGACTTGATCTAAAGCCACAATTTCTTGTCTGTATACTGTTTCAGTTTATGTCGACATCTCACAAACCTGTAATTCTGATCGTTCTGGACGGGTGGGGTTACAGCGAAGAATCTGAATTCAACGCTATAGCCAAGGCCGATAAACCGGTCTGGGAGCGGTTGTGGAGGGAATATCCCCACTGTTTACTGCGTACTTCCGGGGCAGCGGTTGGCTTGCCGGGTAAGCAGATGGGAAATTCCGAGGTTGGACACCTTAATCTGGGCGCAGGGCGAGTGGTCTACCAGGAGTTCACCCGGGTCAACCGGTCGCTCAAGACGGGCTCATTTTTTACCAATGCGACCTTGACCGATGCCGTCGATCTTGCCATCGAAACTGATAAAGCCGTCCACATTATCGGTTTGTTGTCACCGGGCGGGGTACACAGCCACCAGGACCATATTCACGCCATGGCAAAGCTGGCCATTGAGCGGGGTGCAAGAGACGTTTATCTACACGCTTTTCTCGATGGGCGTGATACACCTCCGCGCAGTGCCGCGCCATCTATTCAGGCCATGGAAAACCGGTTCAGGGAGTTTGGCGGAGGCCGCTTTGCCTCTATCGTTGGCCGCTACTATGCGATGGACCGGGATCATCGCTGGCCGCGTATCCAGGCCGCATACGACCTGATTACCGGGGCTAAGGCAGAATTCGAAGCTCAGGATGCCGTTACCGGACTGGAGATGGCTTATGCGCGCGGTGAAGGTGACGAGTTCGTAAAGCCGACACGTATCGTGCCGGAAGGTGGCCAGCCGGTGCGGGTGCAAGACGGTGATGTGGTTGTGTTCATGAATTTCCGCTCTGATCGGGCGCGTCAGATCACACGCCCCTTTATCGAGGACGAATTTGAGGGTTTCAGGCGTGACGTGATGCCCAGGCTCGGCCGCTTTGTCAGTCTGACAGAGTACAATTCCGAATTTGAGGTGCCTGTCGCATTTCCGCCGGAACGTTTGAAGAACGTGTTCGGTGAGTTTGCAGCCAAACAGGGTTTGCGACAGCTGCGTTTGGCGGAAACCGAAAAATATGCCCACGTCACCTTTTTCTTCAATGGCGGTGTCGAAGAGCCGTATGATGGTGAGGATCGGGTCCTTGTCCCCTCCCCGCTGGTCGCAACCTATGATCTGCAGCCGGAAATGAGTGCCGACAAGGTAACCGACCAACTGGTCGGGGCGATCGAGAGTGGTCTATACGAAGTGATAATCTGCAACTACGCTAACCCCGATATGGTCGGTCATACCGGTAATTTTCAAGCCGCGGTTAAAGCTATCGAAGTCGTCGACCGGTGTCTGGGGCGGGTTTTTGATGCACTGCGGGCGGCCGGTGGAGAGGCATTGATAACCGCCGATCATGGCAATGCCGAACAAATGCGCGGCAAGGAAACCGGGCAAGCCCATACCGCCCACACCTCTAATGTTGTGCCTTTGCTTTACATCGGCAGGCGTGCGCATATGGTGGATGGTTCCCTGGCTGATGTCGCGCCCAGTATGATTCACTTGCTGGGACTCGAGCCGCCGATGCAAATGACCGGGCGGTCGTTGATCGAATTGATTGCCGAGCAGTCCGCGACTGAACCGGTACTGCCACAGGGGGTAGAAGCCTGATCCGGTTTGCGCAACCCCGACGCTCGGTGCAGTGGCTGCGCCGGCCTTGGATCGCTGTTCTGCTCGGCAGTTTCCTGCTACTGCCTGTGAGCGTCGTTACTGCACAGGGTGCCGCAGAAAAAGCGCTTGAACTGAAAGAGTTGCGTGCCCGGATCCAGTCCCTGCAGCAAACCCTGGAAGCCAATCAGAGAAAGAAAAGTAATGCTGAAAAGCGCTTGCATGATGTTGAAAACCAGATCAATGAAACCAGTCGGGAATTGCGTCGCATTGACAATGAACTGGATGCAAAACGCGGGCAGCTGCAGACCTTGCGGGAAAAGCGGCGCGGCCAGACAATCCAACTGAAGCGGCAGCGTGAGCACCTGGCCAGCGAGGCACGTATGGCTTATGCCATGGGGCATCAGCAGCAGGTCAAGTTGTTACTAAACCAGGAACAACCGTCAGCCGTTGGCCGTATGCTGGTTTATTTTGGCTACTTCTCACGCGCCCGACTGGAGCAGATCACTGCCATGCGCACCAGCCTGGAGCAACTCCACGCACTTGAAGATTCAATCGCCCAGAAAACCGCATCGCTGACAGTATTGCGTACCAGTCAGCAGCTCGAGTCAGAGCGTCTTAAGGAAAAGAAACGGGCTCGAAAACAAGCGGTTGCAGCGTTAAGTCGGGAACTGCAAAAGCAGGGCGGCAAACTGAAGCGTCTGAAAACGAACGAGCAGCAGTTACAGGAACTGGTTTCCTCCCTGCAGGAGTTACTGGTCGATATTCCGGCCGATGCCACCCAGCAGCAGCCCTTTAACAACTTGAAAGGAAAGCTGCGCTGGCCAACACGCGGACGTTTGGCAAAGCGTTTCGGAACCCGGCGCGGCAGCGGTGGTCTGAAATGGCGCGGTGTCATGATCGAGGCGGCCGAGGGTGGCGATGTCCGTGCTGTTGCACAAGGGCGGGTTGCCTTTTCCGACTGGATGAGAGGATTCGGCCTGCTGGTGATTATCGATCATGGCGATGGCTATATGAGCCTGTACGGCCATAATCAGGCCTTGTATAAGGAAGTCGGTGAATGGGTCGATACTGGAGAAGTGGTGGCATTACTGGGGGCCAGTGGCGGTCAATCAGAGTCGGGATTATATTTTGAACTCAGGCACAAAGGGCAGCCGATCAACCCAGTTCGCTGGTGTGCGGGAAAGCCCGCAGCCAAATCCGGATAAGTGACTGAAAACGCCTTTCTGCTATCCGACAGCCTCCCTGCTATGCTATTGTCAATACTATTGACAAAGTCAGCTCACCGTAAGGCTTTCATTAACTGACATAATCAGGGTGATCCTGGAGGTCACCGGGTTGGAATTGAATGAGCATAAAGCGAGAAAATGTATTCCTGGTTCTGGTCGGTTTGATAGCCGGTTTATCGATTTCCATCGGTAGTGGCGTGTTTGCCGAACGTGAAACAAAATCCGCGGCCGGCCTGCCGGTGGAAGAATTGCGTACTTTCAGCGATGTCTTCGGCCGTATAAAGAATGACTATGTCGAGGATGTCGAGGACAGCGAAATGCTGAACAATGCCATACGTGGCATGCTGTCCGGTCTTGACCCGCATTCTTCATATCTGGATCAGGAACAGTTCAAGGAACTGCAGGTGGGTACCTCCGGCGAATTCGGTGGCCTGGGTATTGAAGTTGGTATGGAAGACGGGTTTGTCAAAGTCATCGCACCCATCGATGACACACCCGCCCAGCGTGCCGGCGTAGAGTCGGGTGACCTGATCATCCGTCTCGATGATACGCCGGTAAAAGGCCTGACTCTGAATGATGCCGTGAAAATCATGCGTGGCAAGCCGGGTACCGTGCTTAGACTGACCGTGGTCCGTGAAGGTGTCGATCAACCGCTGAAAATCGATATCAAACGCGCCATTATCAAGGTCAAGAGTGTCAAGAGCCGAATGCTGGAGGACGGCTTCGGTTATGTGCGTATTTCGCAGTTCCAGTCCAAAACTGCAGAGAATATGGTTGATGCCATTGAAGGGCTTAAGAAGGAATCCGACGGTGCTCTGAAAGGTATGGTGCTGGATCTGCGCAATAATCCCGGCGGTGTGCTTAATGGTGCAGTTGCGGTTTCTGACGCCTTTCTGAAAAAGGGATTGATTGTTTATACCGAGGGGAGGGTTAGCGACTCCAAGCTGAGGTTCAATGCCACACCGGATGACGTCCTGAATACTGCACCATTAGTTATCCTGGTTAACCAGGGCTCTGCGTCCGCCTCGGAAATCGTATCCGGCGCCCTGCAGGACCATCATCGTGCCATCGTTGTCGGCACCCCGACCTTTGGTAAAGGCTCTGTGCAGACCATATTGCCATTGAGTAATGGCACGGCGGTGAAATTGACCACTGCGCGTTACTACACACCATCCGGGCGCTCGATTCAGGCAGAAGGCATCAAGCCTGATATTGAACTGGACCAGGTGCGTGTTTCTGCTGTTGAACGTTCCATAGACCCTATCAAAGAGGCCGACCTCTCGGGCCACCTGTCAAATGGCAAGAGTAAAAAGTCAAAGAAATCAACTGAAGAGGGCGAGGAAGCGGAAGAATCCCTGGCCGAGACCGATTATCAGCTCTACGAAGCGTTGAATTTGTTAAAGGGTCTCGCGATCCAGCGCGAGCAGATGCTGTGAAGAAGATCAGAACCGGCCTTTGGCCGGTTCTTTTTTTGTACCCGGCTTTTTTTTCGCCGCTAAATGCCCAGCAGTGGGCGATGCCTGCACCGTCAATCAGTATTATCATTGATGATATGGGTAAACGTCTGGAAGCCGGCCAGCGGGTGCTGGCCCTTCCGGGGCCGGTGGCCTGTGCGTTTCTTCCCCAGGCCCGCTACACCCCTTCACTAGCCAATTCGGCCCATGCTACCGGTAAGGAAGTGATGCTGCACCTGCCGATGGATAGTGTTGACAGGCGGCCGTTGGACGCGGGTGCAGTTACCCTGGATATGACCGAGCAGCAGTTTGTGGCAACAGTAAAGGCTGGTCTGGCCTCGGTTCCACACGCTGTTGGTATCAACAACCACATGGGCAGCTTGCTGACACGCCATCCCGGGCATATGCTCTGGCTGATGCGGCTCATGCAGCATCAGGCGCCGCTGTTTTTTATTGACAGTCGTACCACGGTGGAAACGGTGGCGCGTTTGGTGGCAGTGGAAAACGGGGTGCCGGCCAGCGAGCGAAATGTATTTCTGGATAATCAGCTGGATGCGGATGAGATCAGATTCCAGTTTAATCGGATGCTGCAACTGGCACGGAAACAAGGTACCGCGCTGGCGATCGGTCATCCTAATTCGCTGACGCTGGCAGTGCTGGAACAGCAGATACCGAAACTGAAACAACAGGGTATACGCCTGGTGCCGGTGAGCGAATTGATTGAATTGCAACAGGAGGGTGAACACACATGGCAAGCGTCTTGGTCCCCCTCGCACAAGGATGCGAAGAACTCGAAGCCATCACTGTAGTGGATCTATTACGTCGCGCCGGCGTTAGCGTGGTGACTGCGGGATTGGATGATAAACCGGTACGGGCTTCCAGGGGCATGGTACTGGTGCCCGACACAACGCTTGATGAAGCGTTAAATCAGGAATATGACATGGTCGTATTACCTGGAGGGTTGCCCGGTGCTGACCACCTTGACAGTGATCCGCGCATTCGCGGCCTGATAAAGGAAATGGCCGATAAAGGCCGTTATACCGCTGCTATTTGCGCCGCACCCAAGGTGCTCGCAAGCACCGGCTTGCTCGAAGGCAAAAGGGTTACCAGTTTCCCCGGTGCACTGGATGCTTTCGATGGCCTCGATTACCGCTCTGATCCCGTTGTCCAGGATGGCAAACTCATTACCTCACGCGGCCCCGGGACGGCCATGGATTTTGCGTTGACTCTGATCGAGAACCTGGTTGGGAAGGACAGGCGTGATGAAGTCGAAGCGGGCCTGCAAAGACCCTGAGGCGCCTATGATTAAGTCAATCATGGCCACTCTAAGCCAACAGTTGGCAGGATACGGTACCCTTACTACTCTACAAATATGAAGCTCATAGAAGTCGTTGCGGATCCTGGCCAGCTGGATGTACTGGCTAGTTTCGTCGCCGAACAGTATGGTGCGCTGGATTACTGGTACAGCGAGATCGCCGAAGACCAGCGTCAGAGTATTCGTATGCTGGTCGATGATGAGAATCGCCAATCTGTTCTTGACACCCTGCAGCATTTGCTCGGCAACACGGAAAATGTGCGTATCCTGGTGTTGCCGGTTGAAGCCGTGTTACCACGGCCGACTGAGGAAGAAACTCCGAATACCGGCAATAAGAAGTCAACCGGTTCGACGCGCGAGGAGCTGTACAGCCAGATCGAAAAAAATACGCGACTGGATGGGAACTACCTGATCCTGGTTTTTCTTTCCACTGTCGTTGCGGCAATCGGCTTACTGGAAAACAATGTTGCAGTCATTGTCGGTGCCATGGTGATAGCGCCTCTGCTGGGTCCCAATATTGCGCTGGCGTTCGCGGCCACGCTGGGTGATCGCGACCTGTTGCTGAAATCATTCAAGACCAACATTGCCGGTGTGGCGTTTGCGCTCTCACTGTCTATTGCGATTGGCTGGTTCTGGCCGCCAATTACGCTGAACCCGGAGATTCTGGCCCGTACCGCTGTCGGATTTGACGATGTGGTGCTGGCATTGGCGTCCGGTGCGGCTGCTGTGCTGTCGTTAACCAGTGGCATAGCCAGCGCTCTGGTCGGTGTTATGGTTGCCGTCGCGCTGCTGCCACCCACGGCGACACTGGGCTTGGTGCTGGCGTCCGGGCAGCACCAGCTGGCGTCCGGTGCTGCGTTATTGCTGGCGGTTAATATTGTCTGCGTAAATATATCGGCCAATCTGGTATTCCTGTTTAAAGGTGTGAGACCCAGAACCTGGCTTGAAAAACGCAACGCCAGGCAGTCCGTTGTCTGGATTGTATTGTTCTGGATGATTGCCCTGGCTGTAGTGCTGTTCGCTGTAAATTTACGCCCGGTTGATGCCTGAGCCGACCTCAGCGGCAAGTTCAGCTGTCGGTGTTTTTTACATCCGGCTTCCCCGCTCGGCTTGATTAATGTCATATAACTATTTGTAATATAAGTAAAATAAATGAAGGCCTATTAATCAGTTTTGTCGATATTTTTAACGAAACAATACATGATTTTTCATCGCTGCACCCAACGCATTGTTTTTATATGTGATTTATGCAGGGCACAGTTGTTGCTTTAGCGAAATGACCGGTACCGAGTAAAATCCAGTCGCTATATTGGCTGGGGGGTGTTGGAGGAGTGACTTAGAACTAAGGCGTTGGAAGACGGAAATGTCCCACGGCGTATAACACGGACAATAAAAAGGCTCTAAAAATCGCAATACCCACAAATAAAGAAGAGCCTGGTTCAGCCCGCCTTTTTGGCGGGTTTTTTATTTGTTACTGAGTCAATCCTCGTCAGTCCAGGCATAAACAAGGAAAAATACCGCCATTGTGCCCAGTATCCAGCTGATCAACGGGGCACCACCCAGCATAAATGGCGTAAAGCCGTCCAGGCCGTAAATGAGTGAGGCACTGATCAGAAACCCGCTGCCGAGAATGGCTGCCAGGGTACGCTGACTGGATCTATGCATCTGTCGGCGCAGTTTTTCCAGTTCCCTGGATTCCCATTGCACACGTACCTTTCCATCCGAGATTTGGCGCAGTGTACGGTGTAAGAGTTCGGGTATTTCCGGCAGACGCTCGCTCCACTCCGGCAGGCTGTGACGCATGCGGCCAAGGAAAGCGCGTGGGCCAACCTGTTCGCTCATCCAGCGTTCCAGGAAGGGCTTGGCGGTCTGCCAGAGGTCGAGGTCGGGATACAGCTGCCGCCCCAGGCCTTCGATGTTGAGCAGGGTTTTCTGCAATAAAACCAGCTGTGGCTGCACTTCCATGCTGAAGCGGCGCGCGGTCTGGAACAGTCGCAGTAATAATTGCCCAAAGGAGATTTCCTTTAACGGGCGTTCAAATATGGGCTCGCAGACGCAGCGTATGGCTGCTTCGAATTCATCGATGCGTGTTCCCTGGGGCACCCACTCGGATTCGACATGAAGTTCAGCAACACGGCGATAATCACGGCGGAAAAAGGCCAGGAAATTTTCTGCCAGATAGCGTTGGTCCTGCGGGCTCAAGGTGCCCATGATGCCAAAGTCCACTGCCATGTACTGGCCTTCGGGTGAGACAAAGATATTTCCCGGGTGCATATCCGCGTGAAAAAAATTGTGCCGAAAAACCTGGGTGAAAAAGATTTCAACGCCGCGTTCCGACAGGGATTTCAAATCTACGCCGGCTTGCTGTAAAGCGGTCAGGTCATTAACCGGGATACCGTAGATACGCTCCATGGTCATTACATTAGGACGACAGTACGGCCAGTATACTTCCGGGACATGCAACAGATTGGTGTTACTGAAATTTCTGCGCAGCTGTGATGCGTTGGCCGCTTCGCGTAACAGATCCAGTTCGTCGTACAGCGTTTTCTCGAATTCGGCGACAATTTCCCGTGGCCGTAGTCGTCGACCTTCGCTCCAGTATCTCTCGGCCAGCCCTGCGATATAACGCAACAGGTTCACATCGCGACCGATACGCTTTTCAACCCCCGGTCTAAGCACTTTCACCACTACATCTTCGCCACTTTTCAGGGTGGCGGTATGAACCTGGGCAATGGAAGCCGAGGCCAGTGGATGTTCGTCAAAACCATGGAAGATTTGTTCGATCGGCTGGTGAAAGGCAAGTTCAACAATGTTGCGGGCCCGTTGTCCCGGAAACGGCGCCACACGATCCTGAAGTCTGGCGAGTTCTTCAGCGATATCCTCGGGTAACAGGTCCTGGCGCGTGGACAGGATCTGGCCGAACTTGACGAATATGGGGCCAAGGTCTTCCAGTGTTTTGCGGACCCGCACCGCGCGCGGTGTTTTGCGGACAAACCAGTGCCAGGGTGCCAGATAGCCCAGGAACCTGACGGGGCGAAACAGATGGGTCGCCAGTATCACTTCATCCAGCCCGTTTCGGACCAGTACCCAGTTGATATGCAGCAGCCGCAACAGTTGCGCGGGCTGAATCATGGTTCGCTGTCCACAGTCTTCAGCAGGCGCTCAACCCGCGCGTTCAAGCGGTCGACGTCGGAGCGAAGTTGATCCGCCTCTTCCAGGAAGTCATCGACTTCGCCACGAGTGGGCAACAAGCGCGCTTCTTCCTGGAGATATTCCGAGGCATCCTGCTCCAGCGTGTTGCGGCTGTCACTGATAAATTTTCCTGACAGGCGGGCCACATTGCCGATTTGCCGGGCAATGACGTCGCCGGTGATATGGGATAACTGTTCTTCCCAATCCCAGTCCGTGTTGGCGAGAAGATCCTGGAACTGTTGACCGGTTTCTGTATCACCCTTTATTTCGACAGCACCTTTAAAGAGGGTGTCCTCCCTGGACCCCAGTGCAAGCCGCGCAAAACCGAACGGCGACCCGGTCAGCAGAGTGTCAACATCGCCCTCGTAATGGCTTGATACCTGTATGCCATCGCTGCCCGGTAAAAAATACAAAGAAAGCCCCAGGCCGCTTATATCGAGGCCGATGATTTTCCCTTCCAGTGCAGTACAACGCCGCAGTGCCTGTGGGTCCTGTTTGAGATACAGATCAAGCGCCGTTTCCAGTGCCGCCGCCAGTGTTGTAGCGGGGGTCATTTCGTTTCCTGAGCCGGTGCCGTCAATGTGTTGCCGACCTCAAAAGCGGAAGCCGCGGTGCAGAGCGACGATTCCACCTGTTAAATTGAAGTAGTCGCAATCTTCAAAGCCCGCCTGTTCCATCATGATTCTGAGGTTTTCCTGGTCAGGGTGCATGCGGATGGACTCCGCCAGATAGCGGTAGCTTTTTTCATCATTGGCGATCAGGCGGCCCATCACCGGCAATATATTGAAGGAATAGAAATCGTAGACTTGTCTGAGGCCGGGGATCACCGGCTTGGAAAATTCCAGTACCAGCAAACGGCCGCCGGGTTTCAGAACCCGGTACATGGATTCCAGCGCCTTTTCCTTGTCGGTCACATTGCGCAAACCGAAGGCGATGGTGATGCAGTCAAAACTGCCGTCAGGAAATGGAAGGTTCTCGGCATTAGCCTGAACAAATTCGACGTTGCCGGCAATGCCTTTATCCAGAAGGCGTTCGCGCCCGACACTTAACATCGATGCGTTGATATCACCGATTATCACTTTGCCTTGCGCGCCGACCAGGCGTGACAAGCGGGCGGCCAGATCGGCCGTTCCACCGGCCAGGTCGAGTATCGTCTGCCCGGGACGTGCGCCGGCTTGTTCGACGGCGAAGCGTTTCCACAGGCGGTGGATGCCGAACGACATGGCATCATTCATGACGTCGTAGTTTTCGGCAACGGAATCGAACACATCTGCAACGCGGCCTTGTTTGTCCTCCCAGTCAACCTGCTGGTAGCCGAAGTGAGTGGTTTTGTCGCTCATGGTTTATCCATTGCCTAACTCGGAATGTGGCGCACCGGCTTCCTTCAGGCGGTTGAGATATTCCTGCCAGTTCTGTTGCTTGTTGACACCCAGGCGGTACAGGGTATCCCAGGAGTAGATGCCGGTGTTGTGTTCATCATCGAAATATATCTGTATGGCATAGTTTCCAACCGGTTCGATGCGCTCGATATTGACGTCCTCTTTGTCAACTTGCAGGACGCTTTCACCCGGACTATGTCCCTGTACTTCGGCGGACGGTGAATTTACCCGCAGATATTCGCAGCTCATTTCAAAATGTTCACCATCGTCAAAGGTGATTTCCAGCATTCTGGATTTCCGGTGCAGATTGATCTCGGTTGGATGAGGATGTTGCTGGGCCATATTGAACCTCGAAATGAAGATGTTACAAAATGTACCTGCTCAGGTCTTCGTCCTGGGCCAGGTCTGCCAGTTGTTCATTGACATAATCGGCATCTACAGTCACCGTGCTGCCGGAATGGTCTGCTGCCGCAAAAGATACTTTTTCCAGCAAACGCTCCATGACCGTGTGCAAACGGCGTGCGCCGATGTTTTCCGTGCGTTCATTTATCTCCCAGGCCACCCTGGCAATACGCTCGATGCCATTGTCCGCAAAGCTGAGCTGCAGCCCTTCTGTCATCATCAGTGCGCTGTATTGTTCGGTGAGCGATGCATCCGGTTCCGTGAGAATGCGCACGAATTCCGCAACTCCCAGCGCCTGTAGTTCCACACGGATGGGCATGCGGCCCTGCAGTTCGGGCACCAGGTCCGAGGGTTTGGACATGTGGAAGGCGCCGGAGGCAATGAACAGGATATGGTCGGTTTTCACCATGCCGTGTTTGGTTGTTACAGTACTGCCCTCCACCAGGGGCAGCAGATCGCGTTGCACACCCTCACGGGAAACCCCTGGGCTGCCGCCCTGGTCGCTGCGCTGAGTGACTTTGTCGATTTCATCAAGGAAGACAATGCCATTCTGTTCGGCTGCCGTTAAAGCGCGCAACTTGAGGTCTTCCTCGTTGATCATCTTGCCGGCTTCTTCGTCGGTAAGAACTTTGAAGGCGTCGGCTACGCGCAGCTTGCGGGTTTTGGTGCGGCCACTGCCGAAGTTCTGAAACATGCCCTGCAACTGGCTGGTCATTTCTTCCATGCCGGGTGGAGCCATTATTTCAACGCCGAGCGGTGTGGCCGACACTTCAATCTCAATTTCCTTGTCGGCAAGACGGCCTTCACGCAGCATTTTGCGAAATTTCTGCCGGGTTTCGCCGTTACCGGTTTCCTCGGTTTCGGTACTGAAACCCACGGCACGCGGTTTAGGCAGAAGTACATCAAGAATGCGGTCTTCTGCCGCGTCCTGGGCACGATGATGCACCTTGGACATTTCCTCTTCACGCGTCATCTTGATGGCGACGTCGACCAGGTCACGGATGATGGATTCCACATCGCGGCCGACATAGCCGACTTCGGTGAACTTGGTGGCTTCCACTTTTATGAAAGGCGCACTGGCCAGTTTGGCCAGTCGCCGGGCAATTTCGGTTTTGCCTACGCCGGTGGGGCCAATCATCAGTATGTTCTTTGGCGTGATTTCACTGCGCAGGGGATCGTCTACCTGCTGCCGGCGCCAGCGATTACGCAGGGCTATGGCAACAGCGCGTTTGGCGTCGTCCTGGCCGATGATATGTTTGTCCAGTTCCTGGACAATTTCGCGGGGGGTCATTTCAGACATGGCAAAAGTTAGAACTCGAGTTCTTCCAAAGTCAGATTCCGGTTAGTGTAGACACAAATACTGGACGCGATTTCCAGGCTTTTCTCAACGATGCTGCGCGCATCCAGATCGGTGTTATCGAGCATGGCGCGCGCTGCAGCCTGGGCAAACGGACCACCCGAGCCGATAGCCATCAGGCAGTCTTCGGGTTCTATCACGTCGCCGTTGCCGGTGATAATCAGAGAGCTTTCCTTGTCGGCTACCACCAGCAGCGCCTCCAGGCGGCGCAGCATGCGGTCGGTGCGCCAATCCTTGGCCAGCTCGACGGCGGAGCGAACCAGGTGCCCCTGGTGTTTTTCCAGTTTGGCTTCGAAGCGTTCGAACAGTGTGAATGCATCAGCAGTACCACCGGCAAACCCCGCCAGCACTTTACCGTGGTAAAGCGTGCGCACCTTGCGTGCGTTACCTTTCATCACGGTGTTGCCCATGGAGACCTGCCCATCACCGCCGACCACCACGTGGCCGTTTCGGCGTACGGAGAGAATGGTTGTGCCGCGATACTGTTCCAAACCAGATTCCTGCATTCGTGTAAGGGGGCCCGGAATTGTACACCAAGACCGCCTCTGGATCAGGCGGTCCTCAGCAGGCCCTAAAACCTGCCGCCGTTATTCGCTTTTTTTGGATTTGCGCGCGCGCGGATGCGCTTTATCGTAAACCTGAGCGAGTCGCTGAAAATCGAGGTGGGTATACACCTGGGTCGTGCTCAGATTGGCATGGCCGAGCAATTCCTGAACAGCGCGCAGATCACCGCTGGATTCCAGCACATGGGTGGCAAAGGAATGGCGCAGAGCATGCGGGTGAAGGCGGCTGTCAAATCCCTGTTTGAGAGCCCAGCGCCTGAAACGCTGTTGCACATTGCGGTGGCTCAAGCGTGTGCCAGTGCGGTTTATGAACAAGGCTGATTCTCCCTCGGCACAGTGAATGGCGCGGACTTTAAACCAGTCCTGCAACACTTCGCTGGCTTTGCGGCCGACCGGAACCACACGGATTTTGCGGCCTTTACCAAGAACCCTGGCCTCACACTGTGACAGATCGATGTCTTGCAGGTCGAGACCGACGAGCTCCGCGAGGCGCAGGCCGGAGGAATACATCAATTCCATCATCGCCAGGTCGCGTTGTGCCAGCCAGTCGTCAGGACGGCTATCCAGCAGGCCCTGAATGCGGTCGATGTCCAGGCTGTGAGGAAGTTTGCGGGGCGTTTTCGGTGCGCGAATGTCCTGAGCGGGATTGCTGCTCAAGATACCCTGTCTGATGAGGTAGCGACAGAAGCTGCGCAGGGCGGACAATTTGCGCTGGATGCTGCGCCCGCCGAGTCCCTGCCGGTGGATCTGTGCAGCGAAGCTGCGCACCTGTTGAGGGTGCAGCTCTGACCAGCGCGCAATACCTTGTTCATTGCAGAACCGTATTACGGAGTCCAGGTCACGGCGGTAGTTGCTGAGGGTGTGTGGGGACAAACGGCGTTCGTCACGCAAGTGAGATTCGAATGCGTCTACACGGGCTACCTCGCGCTCAAGCACAAGATCTACCCGGCACGGGTCAGGATAGTCGACATCGCTGCCGACGGTCCCGAACAGCGATGTCGACTATCCTGACGGGGTCATGAATTAGCACTGTTGTGATTCTGCAGCAGACATGTCAACAGTTCACCGAGGTGGCTGAGAAAGAGCGTCCCCATACAGGGATTAAAGCGGTTGATTTCCCGGCTGCCAATGGCGAGCAAGCCACTGTGCGCACATTCACCCAGTGGGACAACAGCTGTTGATTCGATGGCGGCGGCCTGCTCCTTGAATATAATATCCAGTTGTTCCTGTTTGAGGCGGCCACATTGCGGTTTTCCCTCGGCGCATATGGTCGGAAACCGTTCCTTCAGCGTTTCGTCGATAACGAGGTTCTTGGCGCCGGTTTCACGCTGCTGGGTTTCATCAAGCCCCGGCAGGTGCAGTGCAATGGCATCGGCTTTGAATTCGTTGCGTAAATGGTTCTTCAGGGCATTCAGCAATTCGACCAGTGAGCCGGCTTTGAGCAGATCGAGAGTCATCCGGTGCATGCGTTCGCTCAGACGGTTGTTGTCCTGTGCCACGTCGACCAGTTCCAGCAGCTTGTTTTTCAGATCCTGGTTTTGATCACGCAGCACCTGAACCTGCTTTTCGATCAACGATACGGCTTTTCCCGTCGAATGTGGGAGGCGGAGTTCTGTCAGCAGTACAGGATGGCTGTTAAAGAAGTCCGGATGGTTGCCGAGAAAGCTGGCCACCTGCTCGGTGCCGGGTTCCTCTATTCCGCTTTCGGCGTTGGCTTGAGTTGTCATAGGTCTATTTTGCCCTCAAAAACAAATGTGGCGGGTCCCGTCATCAGTACCGGTTGATGCCCGCCCGCCCAGCTTACCACAAGATCACCTCCGCGCAGCCCGACGGTCACGGTTTCGTCCAGTGTGCCTTGAACCCGCCCGACTACAACGGCAGCACAGGCGCCCGAGCCACAGGCCAGGGTTTCGCCGACACCCCGTTCGAAAACCCGCAGTCGGATGTGTGAACGGTCCACGATTTCCATGAAGCCAACGTTCGCGTGGTTCGTAAAACGCGGGTGTGCTTCAATCTCGGACCCCAGTTTTTCGACCGGTGCTGATTCAACGTTTGGCACTTCCAGCACGGCATGCGGGTTACCCATCGAAACGGCACCGATGTCCACCGTTTCGCCATTAACAGACAAGGCATAACGCTGTGCGCGAACCATCGCCTGAAAAGGAATGTCCTCCGGCTCCAGGTGAGGGGCGCCCATATCGACGCTAATCCGCCCATCGTCCTGAATGATCAGCTCTATGCGCCCTGCCCTGGTTTGTACCGGAATCCGGCTCGCATCGGTCAAGCCTTGCTGGCGAACGAAGCGGGCAAAGCAGCGGGCGCCGTTACCGCATTGTTCCACCTCGCGACCATTGGCGTTGAATATGCGG
>Ga0070726_10000938_pt1 | contig 31696 bp, 27 predicted proteins | sample tdAd471_FD_67275 | JGI IMG/M metagenome (GOLD analysis project Ga0070726, IMG submission 67275) | Marine sediment microbial communities from the Atlantic coast under amendment with organic carbon and nitrate - tdAd47.1 | ecosystem: Environmental > Aquatic > Marine > Coastal > Sediment | place...
CGGCAAGGTCGAGGTGGAGATGTGTCCGCTCAACAGTCTGGACCTGCCCCCGGTCGGCTTTATCAAGATCGATGTCGAGGGGCATGAAAAGGCGGTCATTGCGGGCGCGAAAGGCCTGATTGAGCGGGACAAGCCGCGCCTGATTGTCGAGCTTGAAGAGCGTCATACCGGCCAGCCCATCCGTGAGGCTGTCGCCGAGATCGAGGCGTTGGGCTATGAGGCCTTCTTCCTGCGCGCCGGCGCGCTGCAGCGCATCAGCGAATTCGTCCCCGAGCGCGATCATCTCGGCGTCGAGGACACCCCGGTCTATGTCAACAACTTCATCTTCCTGCCGCGCTGACGCCTGGCGTCTGGATCGCCGCAGCGTCCTTCTCGGTGCCGCAGCCCTGAGCGCATGCGGTCAGCGCACCGTCCCGACGGACACGCTGCGCGTCGCCACCGCGACCCTGCCGGACAGTCTCGACCCGGCGCGCGGCGAGTTCGCGTCCGCGGCACTGGTCTACAAGCAGATCCACGCCGGTCTGACCGAGTATGGCGCTGACGGCCAGCTGGCCCCGGGATTGGCAGAGCGCTGGGAGGTGACGCCGGACGGGCGCGCCTGGACCTTCATCCTGCGCGAGGGCCTGGCCTGGTCCGACGGTCGCCCGCTGACCGCCCACGACATCGCCTGGTCCGCCCGCCGCCTGGTCGATCCGGCGCAAAGCTTCGCCATTCTCGGCGACTTCCAGAATGTCGTGAACGCCCGCGCCATCGTCTCTGGAGACGCTGATGCGGATACGCTGGGCGTCGAAGTCGTCAATGACCGGGCGGTCCGCTTCAATCTTGCTTCGCCGCTCGGACTCTTCCCGCTGCTGATGCGCGAATTCTACCCCTTCCCGCGCCACGTGATCGAGCGGGTCGGCGATGAGTGGGTGCGCCCGGCCAACTGGGTCTGCGCCGGTGCCTACACGGTGGAAAGCGTCTCCCAGGTCGACATGGTGCTGGCGCGCAATCCGTATTTCCACGACCGCGCCCGCGTCTCCATCCCGCGCATCCACCTGCAGGCCGTCCGTGAGGATGCGACCCGGGTGCGCCTGTTCCGCGCCGGCGATCTCGACCTCGCCGACAACCCGCCTGCCCAGCAGATCGATTTCCTGCGCAGACAGCTGGGCGACCAGTTCCAGAGTTTCGAGGCACCGATCCTGCGCTATCTCAAGCCCAATCACGCGCGGACACCCCTCAATGACCCGGCGGTGCGGGCCGCCCTCAGCGCGGCGATCGACCGGGACTTCCTGGCCCGCGAGATTTTCAACGGCACGGCCAGCCCGGCGCAGACCGTGCTGAAGAAAACCCGGTTCGACCGCCCGGAGCCCGCGCCCGTCTCGATCGACCGCCCCCTGGAAATCCGCACCACGACCGGAATCGGCGAACGCCTCGCCGTCTCCATCGCGGATGACTGGCGACGGATCGGGGTGGAGAGCGAGATCCTCGTCACCTACCCGACTGACCTGTACCAGGCGGTCGACGCCGGCGCGTTCGACCTGGCGGTCGCCAGTTTCAATCGCGGTCTCAAGACCGACGCCTTTTTCATGCTCGACCCGTTCGCACCGGAGGGGTTTGCGGCCAATTTCAACTGGCAGGACGAGACCTTCGCCGAGCGCATGCGAATGGCCCGCGAGGAAAGCGACCCGGCCACCCGGCTGGTCGCCTACGCCGCGGCCGAACAACGCCTTCTGGAAGAGACCGCCATCATCCCGCTGGTCCACGAAAACGCCCATTGGCTGGTCGCCGACCGGGTCACCGGAACCCGGCCAGACGTCCAGCCGCAAGTATGGCGGGAGCTGGGGATTGCGGGCCCCGCATAAGCAATAACACCGCCGCGCGCAGAAACCCTCTTACCTTCGCGACGAATCCGGGATAGGAACCCCGCTCAGCACCAAATTCTAACGCGACGCCCCCAACCCGGGTCCTCCGGGGTGAGTTGGCGCGCGCGCACGTGAGCAGGACCGAGCATGCCCAAACGTACAGACCTGAACTCCATTCTGATCATCGGCGCCGGCCCCATTGTCATCGGCCAAGCTTGTGAATTCGACTATTCCGGGGTTCAGGCTGTCAAGGCGCTCAAAGCCGAGGGCTACCGGGTCATCCTGGTCAATTCCAACCCGGCCACCATCATGACCGACCCGGAGCTGGCCGACGCGACCTATATCGAGCCGATCACGCCGGAAATGGTGGCGAAGGTCATCGAGAAGGAACGCCCGGACGCCATCCTGCCGACCATGGGCGGACAGACGGCGCTGAACTGCGCGCTGGAACTGGATCGCCGCGGTGTGCTGGACCTCTTCGGTGTCGAGATGATCGGCGCCAAGGCCGACGTGATCGACAAGGCGGAAAACCGCGAACGCTTCCGCGAGGCGATGGACAAGATCGGCCTGGAAAGCCCGCGCTCGCGCGTCGTGCATTCCATGGCGGAAGCCGAAGCGGTGATGAGCGAGATCGGCCTGCCCTCCATCATCCGCCCGTCCTTCACGCTCGGCGGTACGGGCGGCGGCATTGCCTACAATGTCGAGGAGTATCGGGAGATTTGCCAGTCGGGCCTCGATGCCTCCCCGGTCACGGAAATCCTGGTCGAGGAATCCATTGTCGGCTGGAAGGAGTACGAGATGGAGGTCGTCCGCGACAAGGCGGACAATTGCATCATCATCTGCTCCATCGAGAATATCGACCCGATGGGCGTGCACACCGGGGACTCGATCACCGTCGCTCCGGCCCTCACCCTGACCGACAAGGAGTTCCAGATCATGCGGACCGCTTCTCTCGAAGTGCTTCGCGAGATCGGCGTCGAGACCGGCGGATCCAACGTCCAGTTCGCGGTCAATCCGAAGGACGGGCGTCTCGTGGTCATCGAGATGAACCCGCGCGTCTCGCGCTCCTCGGCCCTGGCCTCCAAGGCCACCGGCTTCCCTATCGCCAAGGTCGCCGCCAAACTGGCCATTGGCTACACGCTCGACGAGATCGCCAACGACATCACTGACGGCGCGACCCCGGCTTCCTTCGAGCCGACCATCGACTATGTCGTCACGAAAATTCCGCGCTTTGCCTTCGAGAAATATCCGGGTGCCGATCCGAGCCTGACCACCTCGATGAAGTCGGTCGGCGAAGCCATGGCAATCGGTCGCTCCTTCCAGGAGAGCATGCAGAAAGCGCTGCGCTCGCTGGAGACAGGTCTGGACGGCTTCGACGACATCGATATTCCCGGTGCGGATGACGCCACCGACGAGGACGCCCGCAAGGAAGCCGTCCGCGCTGCGCTGTCCAAGCCGACGCCGGATCGCCTGCGGGTCATCGCCCGGGCCTTCCGCGAAGGTCTCAGCGTCGACGAAGTCGAGCGCGCCTCCCTCTACGAGCCGTGGTTCCTCCGTCAGATCCAGGAGATCGTCCACGCCGAGGAGGACGTCACCACGCTTGGCCTGCCGGAGACCTCCGACAAATTCCTGCGTCTGAAGTCGATGGGCTTCTCGGACGCACGCCTGGCCAAGCTGTCCGGCAAGGACGAGGCCGAGGTCCGTGCCCTGCGCCACGGGCTCGGCGTCCGCCCGGTCTACAAGCGCGTCGACACCTGCGCCGCCGAATTTTACGCCGCAACGCCCTATATGTACTCCTGCTACGAGACGCCGGGCTTTGACGGTCGCGCCGACTGCGAGAGCGAACCGACGGGTCGCAAGAAGGCCATCATCCTGGGCGGCGGTCCGAACCGGATCGGCCAGGGCATCGAGTTCGACTATTGCTGCTGCCACGCCGCCTTCGCCTTCGACGAGATGGGCATTGAGTCCATCATGGTGAACTGCAACCCGGAAACCGTCTCGACGGATTACGACACGGCGGACCGCCTCTATTTCGAACCGCTGACCATTGAGGACACGCTCGAACTGATCGGCAAGGAGCGCGAGAATGGCGAGCTTCTGGGCGTGGTCGTCCAGTATGGCGGCCAGACGCCGCTGAAACTGGCCAGCGAGCTGGAAGCCGCCGGTGTGCCGATCCTCGGTACGCTGCCGGACGCGATCGACCTCGCCGAGGACCGCGACCGCTTCAAGAACCTGCTCGACAGCCTGGGTCTGCGCCAGCCGCCGAATGCCATCGTCCGCTCCGAGGACGAAGCCCGTGCGGCCGCCGAGAAACTCGGCTTCCCGCTCGTCCTGCGCCCGTCCTACGTACTGGGTGGCCGCGCGATGGAAATCGTCCGCGAGACCGACAGTTTCGAACGCTATCTGCGCGAAGCCGTCAACGTCTCCGGCAAGTCCCCGCTCCTGCTTGACCGCTATCTTACCGAAGCCGACGAGGTGGATGTCGACGCGATCTGCGATGGCGAGGATGTCTGGGTTGCGGGCGTCATGCAGCACATCGAGGAAGCCGGCATTCACTCCGGCGACAGCGCCTGTTCCCTGCCGCCCTACTCCCTGTCTGCCGAGATGATCGCCGAACTGAAGCGCCAGGCGGCCGAAATGGCCCGCGCCATTGGCGTGAAAGGCCTGATGAACGTCCAGTTCGCCATCAAGGGCGAGGACATCTACGTGCTCGAAGTGAACCCGCGTGCCTCGCGCACCGTGCCCTTCGTGGCCAAGGCCATTGGTCAGCCGGTTGCCAAGATTGCCGCGAAAGTCATGGCCGGCGCCAAGCTCGCCGACTTCAAACTCAAGGATCCAGCGCCGAAGCATATCTCGGTCAAGGAAGCCGTCATGCCGTTCGCCCGCTTCCCGGGCGTCGATCCGGTCCTCGGGCCGGAAATGCGCTCGACGGGCGAAGTCATGGGCATTGATACGATGTTCGAAGGTGCCTTCGCCAAGGCCGAGCTGGGCGCCGGAATCGCCCTGCCACGCACCGGCAGCGTCTTCATTTCCCTGCGCGATGGCGACAAGGCGGCGATGATCGACCCGGCCCGCGTCCTGGTCATGCTCGGCTTCACCATCCTCGCCACCGGCGGTACGGCCACCACATTCGAGGAAGCCGGCGTGCCGGTCACCCGCGTGAACAAGGTGTTCGAAGGACGACCGCACATTGTCGACCTGATGAAGAATGGCGATGTCCAGCTCATTTTCAACACGACGGAAGGCCGCCAGTCTCACCTGGACAGCTATTCCATCCGACGGACCGCGCTGGAGATGAAGATCCCCTGCTACACGACAGCCTCCGCCGCACGCGCTGCCATTGCATCGCTACGCCGGATCGATGACGGGGCGCTTGAACCGATGGCACTGCAAACCTACTCTTGATAGGTGAAGCGCTCAGCGCTAGCGTTTCTCGTTCTCCCGAAGCTTAAGTGGTCGCATGAACAAGATCCCTATGACTGCCGCGGGGCACCAGGCCCTCGACGCAGAGATGAAACATTTGAAAACGGTCGAACGCCCGGCCGTGATCGCGGCCATCGCGGAAGCGCGCGAGCATGGCGATCTCTCCGAGAACGCCGAATATCACGCGGCGAAGGAGCGACAGGGCTATATCGAGGGCCGTCTGGCCGAGCTTGAGGACAAGCTCGCGCGTGCCCAGGTCATCGACGTCTCCAAGCTGAGCGGCGAAACGGTCAAGTTCGGTGCCACCGTCACCGTGTTCGACGAGGACACCGAGGAAGAAGCGACCTATCAGGTCGTGGGCGATGACGAAGCCGACGTGAAAGCCGGCAAAATCTCCATTTCCTCGCCGATCGCGCGTGCGATGATCAACAAGGAAGTGGGAGATGTCGTCGAGGTCAACGCACCGGGCGGACTCAAATCCTATGAAATCGTCACCGTCGCCTGGGTGTAAATCCCGCGACACCCGACGAAACGAAAGCCGGCGCCCCGAGGGGCGCCGGTTTTGTTTTGCGCACACGCCGAACGGCTGGCGCGTGGGGCACCAGCCGTTCTTTCGTATTCCGGTGTTGGGACGCGGGGCAGGAATTGAACCGCCCGGAACACGAAATCCGGGGCGTCAATGGCCGTTGGAATGTGTTCCGTGCGCATGGTCTCGCGTGGTCAGCCCGGGAACGTGCAGTCCGGGATCGACGCGTTCACCGTCCAGATGAACCTCGACATGGACGTGCGGGCCGGTCACACGGCCCGTCTGCCCGACACCGCCGATCTGCTGGCCGGCTTCAACCCGGTCACCGACCGAAACGTCGAAATCCGCAAGGTGAGCGTAGAAGCTTTCACGTCCGTCGCCATGATCCACGACGATGGTATTGCCCCAGGCCGAATGACCGTCATAGCCCGATGAAGCATGCGTCACGCGCCCGGCCTCCACCGCGTAGACCGGCGTCCCCTCCGGGGCGGCAATGTCTACACCATGGTGGAATTTCGGAGCGCCACCGGGGCGAGAAGGACGCTCGCCATAGAGGCTGGAAATGCGGCCCTGCGCAGCAATATGGGAAAAGGTCGGCGCGACGACCGGCGCTGTGGGCGACACTTCGGCATTCGGAGCAATGGCCGGGACCGGCTGGGCCGTGGCGACGGCTGCCGCCACCGGGCTTGGTGCAGCAACCGGGTGCACCTCGGCCTCCGGAACGTCGGCCAGCGCGGCGACCACCACCGGCTCATGCTCCGGCAGCGCGTCCCCGGTCTCGCCACGGACATAAACCGGTACAATCCGCTCGACGCGTTCGGTCGTCAGGGTTTGGGCGACGGCAATGGGGCTGACCGCCAGGCTGGTGCCTGCAAGGAAAAGAAGAGTGGAACGGGCGCGGAAGGACTTGCCGCTCAAAATGGCCTTGATACGCATTTCTCGTTGTCTCCGATTGTCAGCACCGAAGGCCGAAGCGGGTTCCATCCCGGCCCTCATCATGCTGATCAGCGTCGCCGCATAGGGCTTGCGCGCCCCGCTTCCCAACACGGTCATGACCTCGGCGTCGCAGGCGAGTTCGCGCGCCGCATCGAGGTGATGTTCGATCTGGCGCAAGGGCCAGTGAAACCAGAATATCGTTTTCAGCGCCGTACCGATCAGACGGTCGCGCTCGTCGCCACGTCGCAGATGCACCAGCTCGTGGATCAGGGCAAAGCGCGCGGCTTCCGGCTGCGAGGCAAGCTCTGACGGCACGAGGATCACCCCGTCCCAGCCGGTCAGCACCGGACCGGGCACGGCTTCGCTCACGCGCAGAACCGGCGCCCGGATGCCGACGCGGCCCGCCGCGAGCTCCAGAACCTGTCGCAACAGCGTCCCCGGCGCTTGAGCTCCAGCCAGGGTTCGGGCCCGGCGGTCATGCCGGAACCAGGCCTGTCCGGCGAGGGTCAGCAAACCGGCGAGATAGAGCGCAGCAAGGCTGATGAAGGCGATCTGTTCGGTGGACAGCATCACGGTAGAAGCAGATGCGACCTCCGGAGCCACCAGATCCGCCTCCTCCTGGATCTCTTCCAGTGCCAGCGGCAGCACCGCCTGCTCCACAGTCCGCACGTTCGGCATCTGCGAGAGCAGCGGTCCGGCGAGGAGCGGCAACAGGACCAGCACGCGGGCCATCCGCCAGGCGGTCACGCTCAGGGGCCCGCCCCAGCGCTCGGAGAGCCGCCCGGCGCCGAGGATCAGAAGTCCGGCAAGCAGAGAGAAAGCCGCGCCGCTCAGCAGCGCCTGGAGAAGCGGGCTCATGCCTCGTCCTCCTCGAGCAGGCGGGACAGCGCCTCGGCCTCTTCCTCGGTGAAGAGCCGGGATCCGGCGAAGGCCGTGGCGGCCAGCGGCGAGTCGATCTCAAGCACATTGGCGGCGAAGTCGCGGATCATCCGGCCCATCAGCGAAACCTTCTCCACGGCCGCCTCATAGACCGCGAGACCATGCACATCCCGCTTCAGCACCAGCCCCTTGTCCGCCATCCGCGTGATCAGGGTACGGGTCGTGGAATAGGACCAGCCCGTCTCGGCCTCGATGGCGGTCTGGACTTCGCGGGCACTCTGCGGTCCGGCGGACCACAAGTGTTTCAGGACAGCGAGTTCAGCCTGGGACGGGACGGAGTTGGACGCTTTGGACATGGGGTCACCTGTTGATTGTGCGACACTCGTAACATTGTGCGACAAGTGTAGCAAGTGACATCTCCCTTAGATTTCACGCGACCGGCTGGTCCCCGCCAAACGCACGCGCGAACTTGACCGGCCCGGCGGGTCATTTTCTAAGAAGGGCATGGGATCGACCACGCAAAGCGGGACGCCCCCGGTCATCTGGATTGTCTCCGATGGGCGGCGTGGCATCGAGAACCAGGCCCTTGGCCTGGCCGAGGCCGTGCGCGACCAGCTGCCGGGTGGCGCACGGATCGAGCGCGTGATCACCCGCAAGGACGGCTATGTCACCCTGCCCGACAGCCCGGCACCCGACCTGTGGATTGGCTGCGGCCGCGCAGCCATCCCGCTGGTGCGCAAGCATCGGCGCATCTTCCCGCGCTGTTATTTCGTCTACGTCCAGGATCCGCGCTATCGCCACCGCGAGTTCGACCTGATCATCGCGCCGGACCATGACCGCCTGCGCAAGCCGAACGCCATCACCATGCTCGGTTCGCCGAACCGGATCTCGACCGCACAGATTGATGCCGCGATGGCTCAGTTCGGCGATGCGCTCGACGCCCTGCCCGCGCCGCGAGCTGCCGTGCTGATCGGCGGCGACTCCAAGCGCTTCAAGCTCACCCCGGAGATTGCGGACTATCTGGCCGACCGCCTGACCGGCCTGCTCGATCAGGGGCTCAGCCTGATGGTGACGGTCTCCCGGCGCACGCCGACAGCCGCCGCCAAACGGTTGAAAACGGCCCTCGAAGGCCGTGAGCGGGTCTGGTTCTTCGACGGCGAGGGGGAGAACCCCTATTTCGCCTTCCTCGGCGCGGCGGACTGGATTTTCGTCACCGAGGAATCCACCAACATGCTCGTCGAGGCCGCCACCATCGGCAAACCGGTCTACGCGCTCGCCATGTCCGGCGAGCCGGGCAAGTTCGGCTATCTGCACGCGGCCCTGGAAGGCCATGGTGCGCTGCGACCCTATCTCGGACAGCTGGAACGCTGGGAGTATCCGCCTCTGCGCGAGACGTCCCGGGTGGCCGGCGAACTCATTTCACACTGGCAAGGAAGGACGGCCCGCACATGATCGGCTGGCTCTCAAAACTGTTCGGAGGCTCGATGTCATCATCTCTCGTTATCTCGGACGGACCGGTCTGGTTCGCCGGTCAGCCCAGCGCCGAGGAAATCGCCAGCTGGGGCGAGGAAGGCGTCAAGCTCATCGTCAATTCCCGCACGCCGGAAGAAACCGCCAAGATCGGTTTTGACGAGGCGGCCGCCTGTGCCGAAGCGGGTATCCGCTACGAGGAATTGCCGATTGGCGGTCCCTATGGTGCCAATCCGGAGCATACGCTGCGCCTGGCGACGCTGATCGAGGAAACCGACGGCACCATCGTCATGCACTGCCGTTCCGGCACCCGGTCCGCACATCTTTACGCGGCCTATCTCCTGCACAAGGATCCCTCCATCGAGGACCCGTTCGCGGAGTTCGGCTGGCCGCTGGGCAAGGACATGAACATGGTCCGCGCCCTGCTGCCCTGAGCCTGACGCCACACCAGCTGCAACCAATAGCGGGCGAAACGCGAATCCTTGCCTATATAGGGACAAGCCTTTCGCGCGCTGTCGGCGCGCCCATCCAGACCTGAGCCAGACTGAGGAAGAGACCATGTCCGAGACGCGTCATTCGCGCCTGATCATTATCGGTTCCGGCGCCGCCGGCTACACCGCGGCGATCTATGCAGCACGCGCCATGCTCGAGCCGGTTCTCATTGCCGGCCTGCAGCCGGGCGGCCAGCTCACCATCACCACGGATGTCGAGAACTTCCCGGGCTTTGCCGATGTCATCCAGGGCCCCTGGCTGATGGAGCAGATGCGCGAGCAGGCCGAGAAAGTCGGCACCGAGATGATCTCCGACATCATCGTCGAAGCCGATCTCAAGCAACGCCCCTTCGTGCTCAAGGGCGATAGCGGGACGACCTACACCGCCGACAGCGTCATCATCGCCACCGGTGCCCAGGCCAAATGGCTGGGACTGGAGAGCGAGCAGAAATTCCAGGGCTTCGGCGTCTCTGCCTGTGCGACCTGTGACGGTTTCTTCTATCGCGAGAAGGAAGTGGTCGTGGTCGGCGGCGGCAATACCGCTGTCGAGGAAGCCCTCTTCCTCACCAATTTCGCCTCCAAGGTCACCCTCGTCCACCGCCGTGACACGCTGCGCGCCGAGAAGGTGATGCAGGACCGCCTGCTCAAGCATCCCAAGATCGAGATGGTCTGGGACAGCGAAGTCGAGGAAGTCCTCGGCGACAGCGATCCGATGGGCGTCACGGCCGTGCGGGTGAAGAACGTCAAGACCGGCGAGACCACGGACATTCCGGCGCACGGTTTCTTCGTCGCCATCGGCCACGCCCCGGCGACCGAGCTCTTCATCGACCAGCTGGAGACCAAGCCAGGCGGCTATCTCGTGACCGAACCGGGCACGCCGAAAACCTCCATCCCGGGCGTCTTCGCAGCGGGTGACGTCACCGACGACACCTATCGCCAGGCCGTCACCGCGGCCGGCATGGGCTGCATGGCCGCCCTCGACGCCGAACGCTATCTGGCATCGATCGAGGACTAGATCGCTCCAGGGTTCTGGAGAAATCAGCCTTTCAGCGCTATCCTGTGGACCGACCTGATGCGCAGGCGCTCGGGCCGTTCCCGTATGCGTAGTTCCATCGAGCCGGCACAGCAGTGCCGCAGGACAGAGAGGCATCCCATGATCACACGCGAAATCGGCCATACCGGCATTTTCATCAATCCGATCGGGTTGGGCTGTATGGGCCTGTCGGAATTCTACGGCCCTGCCACGGAGACGGCCGACGCCATCAAGCTTCTGCACAAGGCCATCGACCTCGGGGTCAATCACTTCGACACCGCCGAGATGTACGGCATGGGCGCGAATGAGGCCCTGCTGGGCGAGGCGTTTTCGGACCGCCGGGACAAGGTGGTCATCGCCACCAAGTTTGGCCCGCTGCGCGACAGGACGACCGGCGCCATGTCCGGCATTGACGGTTCCGAGGCGAATGCCCGCCGCGCCGTCGAACAGTCCCTGAAACTGCTCAAGACCGACTATATCGACCTCTATTACATGCACCGGATCGACCCGGCACGCCCGATCGAGGAGACCGTGGGCGCGATGGCGAAACTGGTCGAGGAAGGCAAGGTCCGCGCAATCGGACTGTCGGAGGCTTCTGCCTCAACGCTGCGGCGCGCCAACACGGTCCATCCGATCGCGGCCCTGCAGTCGGAATACTCCATCTTCTCCCGGGATATCGAGACGGGTCAGATGGAGGTTCTGGAGGAAACCCACGGCTCTCTGGTCGCCTATTCACCGCTCGGCCGGGGCATGCTGACCGGCCGCTTCACCCGCGAGAACCGCCCGCAGGATTATCGCTCCGGCGAATACCAGCCGCGCTTCGCCGACGGGGCCTATGAGGCCAATCTCGCCCTGGTGGAAGAGATCAAGTCCATCGCCACCACGCTGAAGGCGGAACCGGCGCAGATCGCCCTGCGCTGGGTGCTGAACCGGGGCGACAACATTCTCACCATCCCGGGCACGACGAAGCTTGAAAACCTGAAGACCAATCTCGGCGCGCTGGAGATTGAACTGGGCGCCGAGCAGATCGCCAAGCTCGACACGCTGGCCGATCAGGTCAAGGGCGCCCGCTACAATGCACAGGGCATGGCGGCCATCAACGGCTAGCTAAGGACAAGCCGGGTCCGGCCTGTTTCCTTACCTCAATAAATCTGGACCGAAGCGCTCATTCCAGCGTAGGAAGCGAGACGTAACAACGCCCTGCCGGAGTGACAGCGCAAGATGGACTGGGACAAGCTGAAAACGTTTCACGCAGCCGCGCAGGCTGGCTCGCTGACCAAGGCCGCCAACCTGCTCGGCATCTCCCAGTCTGCCGTCAGCCGTCAGATTGCGGCCCTGGAAGACGATCTCGGCGTCACCCTGTTTCACCGCCATGCGCGCGGCCTGATACCGACGGAACCGGGCAATATCCTGTTTGAGGCGTCGACGGAGATCGCCGCCAAGGCCGCCATCGCCGAAGCGCGTGTCCACGACGCCCGTGACGAGCCCTCCGGCGACCTGAAAGTGACGGCCCCAACCGCGATGGGCTCCATCTGGCTGGCCCCGCGACTGGCAGAGTTCCACAAGGCCTTCCCGAACATCCGCATCCGCCTGATGCTGGACGATCACGAGCTCGACCTGGCCGGTCTGGAAGCCGAGGTCGGGATCCGTCCCTGGGCCTCGACCCAGAATGATCTTGTCCAGAAAAAGCTGATGAGCGTGCGCCAGCACCTCTATGCCAGCCATGACTATCTGGAAGAGCACGGCGCACCGGCTTCGGCCCAGGATCTGGATAATCACCCGATCATCCATTACGGCCCCCCGGCCCTCGCCCCGATCCCGGGTCTGGACTGGGCGGCGACTGTCGGCCGCGAAGAAGGGGACGCCCCGCGGCCCGCCGTGATTGAGGTCAACACGATCTACGGCGTCACAAAGGCCGTGCAGGCGGGCATGGGCATTGCCGCCCTGCCCGATTATGTGGCGCGGGAAAATCCGAGCCTCAAACGCATCCTGCCCGATTTGCTCGGCCCGAATTTCGACGTCTATTTCGTCTACCCGATCGAGCTTCGCGGTTCACGGCGCATCGCCGCCTTCCGCGATTTCCTCATCGAGCAGGCGCGTTTGTGGGCAATCTGATCAGGCGAGTTTGCGGCGTTCGATCAGGGCGTTGAGATAGCCCACAACCTTTACGGACGCAGCCTCCATGTCGGCATAGGCGGCCTCGGCACCGGGGCGATCACCGCGTTCACAACAGGCTGCGGCGGCTTTGCCATGAATATGGACGTCCGCGTGCGGGCTTTCCAGCGCGATGAAGTCAGCATCGCCGACCAGGCTCTCATCCTTCACAGCGTCATACCATTTGCCCAGGCGGCACCCATGGTGATCCGGCAGGGAATCTTCCGTGACTTCGATGCGTCCCACCAGCAATTGCGAGAGTTTTTTCTTCCAGAGGAAGTGGTCTGACTTGGCGCGATAGAGCACATAGTCGCGGATATCGCGTGTCTCGAGCGCCGAGAAAGCCTCCTCGACGAAAGCTTCCGACTTGGCCACCGAGTCGATGACTTCCTCCGCCCGCATCCGGGCCGTCTCGGTACCCGCCGCAACAGCACAGACACCGCGGGAGAGCTCACCCGTTGCCTGGGATTGCTCACTCATGAGACGAGCGATCTCGGAGACCAGATTGGCGCTGCTGGAAACTTCACTGACGCCGCCCTCCACGCTCGACCTGGCGCGCGCGCTCGCCTCGATACCGCCGGCAATGGCGCCCTGGGAGTCACGAACCGCACCGATGATATTGCCCACTTCGCCCTGCAGGGACTCGATGCGTGTGCGGATATCATTGGTCGCCTTTTCTGTCTGGCCGGACAGCGCCTTGACTTCGCCCGCCACGACCGCGAAGCCGCGACCGGCTTCGCCCGCGCGTGCGGCCTCGATCGTTGCGTTAAGCGCCAGAAGATTGGTCTGACCGGCAATCATCTCAATCGCATCGACAATCTGGGTGATCTCGCTGGATGCCGCTTCCAGGCGCTCCACGCGCGCCATGATCGTCTGGTAGGCCTCCTCGATGCCCTCCATGCGTTCCGCCGCCTGGCCAACCTCGGCAAGCCCCCGATTGCTCGAGGTGACACAGCTCTCCAGATTCATCGCGGCCTGCCCGGCAAAGGAGGAAATCTGCTGGATCGAGGCATTGAGCTCCTCGATAGCTGCGGACATCGCCTGTCCCTGCCCGTTCACCTCGCGCACATCGCCCGTCACGCGCGCGGCGGCGGCCATTGCATCGCTGGCCTGCATGGAGAAATTCACCGCGCGACCCAGCTCATCCTGGTCCCGGCGCTCGATAGCGCCGATCAGGCGCACCAGAGGTGCGGCCAGTTCAGCCGGCACATCGGGCAAAGCCAGAGATTCGCCATCCGCCATGCGCTCCAGCGCGATGGCCAGCTCATCGACCCATTCGGGTTGACGGGTCGTCACTACGGTTTCCGCGGGCAACGGCGTTGCCCGGCGCTTGGTCAAAGTCAGCATGAAATCCCCTCACTCTCGAAGGGGATAGGAGGCCGTTGTGGTTAAGGAAACGTAAGAATTCGCCGTCCGTCGAATAAGGCAAAAACATGGCCGCTTTGCATGCGATATAAATTGAGCCACAGCTTTTTTGCATAGCCTGTTTGCGGTAACTTGGCTTCTGCCCGACCGGGGATTGGGGCATATATCTCCTCACACACGGCGGCGACGCCGTTGAGTACCCTTGAGTTACGCATTCTCCGTTCTCCTCCCCTTTCTCGGAGAATGCTGAATTGACGCCGGATCCACCCTCCCCAGGATCCGGCGTTTCTTTTTTGTCCTGATATATTTTAGAACCGCCCAAATGCGGTTTTGAGCAGAAAAAACCCCGGCCATTTGACCGGGGCTTTTCTTTTGGTTTCATAAGCTTACCGCTAGCCGAGCGTGGATCGGAGCATCCAGGCCGTCTTTTCATGCTCGGTCAGGCGCGGGGTCAGGACATCGGCCGTGGCCTCGTCACCGTTTTCAGCCGCAAGCGCCAGCGCCTTGCGGATTGAGGCGACCACCATTTCGTGGCCCTTGAGCAGATCCGCGACCATGCCGTCAGCAGACTGGGCATCAGCGGCAGCCTCGAGGCTCGCAGCCTTGCTCATGGCAGCATAGGAGTTGGGTGCCAGAACGCCCAGAGCCCGGATCCGCTCGGCGATCACATCCGTGGCGGTCCACAACTCATTATACTGAAGCTCGAACAGGGCGTGCAGATCGTGGAAGCGCGGCCCGGTGACATTCCAGTGATAGGCGTGCGTCTTGAAGTACAGCGCGTAGGTGTCCGCGAGGACGGCCGTCACCGCGTCCGCCATGGTATGGCGCTGGGCTTCACTCAGACCAAGATTGAACGTCATGTCGTTCTCCCGTGTTTATCGAGCATTTTTATCGCACAACGCCTTCCATCAATCCAATCGATATTAGTTGTTGCTAATATCGATTCTGGCAATGTCAGGACAGGCTGGCGCAGAAGCGCTGGATTCGCTTGCCGGCTTCCACCAGGCTTTCATCGTCCGTGGCGTAGGAAATCCGGAAGCCCGGCTCCAGGCCAAAGGCAACACCCGGCACGGCGGCAACCGCCTCGGCGCCCAGCAATTCGGCACAGAAGTCCGTATCGCTGCTGATCGTCTTGCCCCCCGGCGTATGCTTGCCGATCGCACCGCCACAATCCGCGAAGACATAGAACGCCCCGTCCGGCGTCGGCGCGACCAGACCGTCAGCCGCGTTGATTGCCTCGAGCACGAGATTGCGACGGCGCAGGAAGGCCTCATTGCGCGCCTTGAGGAAACCGTGATCGCCATTCAGCGCCGCCACCGACGCCCACTGGCTGATGGAGCAGGGGTTGGAGGTTGTTTGCGATGCGACCTTCGCCATGTCCTTGATCAGCGGAGCCGGACCCCCGGCATAGCCGATCCGCCAGCCCGTCATGGAATAGGCCTTGGATACGCCATTCATGGTCAGCGTGCGCTCGTAGAGCTTCGGCTCGACCTGGGCGATGGTGCGGAACCGGAAGTCGCCATAGACGATGTGCTCATACATGTCGTCGGTCATGATCCAGACCTGCGGGTGCTTCAGCAGCACGTCCGCCAGGGCCCGCAATTCCGGCTCGCTATACCCCATCCCCGTCGGGTTGGAGGGCGAGTTGAGGATGAGCCAACGCGTCTTCGGCGTGATCGCCGCGTCCAGCTGGTCCGGCGAAATCTTGAACTGGGTGTCGATACCCGCCTTCACACAGACCGGCGTGCCTCCGACCAGGGCCACCATTTCCGGATAGCTCACCCAGTATGGCGCCGGAATGATGACTTCATCGCCGGGATTCATGGTCGCCAGCAGGGCGTTGTAGATCACCGGCTTGCCGCCGGTGGAGACGTGGATCTGGTTCGCCGCATAGTCGAGCTCATTGTCCCGGCGGAACTTCTTGATGATGGCATCCTTCAGCTCCGGGATCCCGTCGACCGCCGTGTACTTCGTCTCGCCGCGCTGGATCGCCTCGATACCTGCCTGCTTGATGTGGTCCGGTGTGTCGAAATCCGGCTCGCCAGCCCCCAGACCAATCACGTCGACGCCCTTGGCACGCAATTCCCGCGCCTTCTGGGTCACGGCCAGGGTCGCGGAAGGTTTCACACGCGAAAGCGCTACGGAGGAAGAGTAGGTCATGGCGGATGTCCTGAATCACGGAGGCGAGAGCGCCAACCTAACGAGCAAGAAACCGCTCGCCAATCCATGACACTGCGAGTTGTCCACACGGACGTTTCACGCCGGGCCGACAATCGGAAAAATTCTTCTCTAACTTGCCTCAATTTGAGCGTCGCTGCTTAGCGCACGGGCAAGGTGGCGGTGTTTTCATAAGGGCGAACAGCGCCCGATTGCGGGCCGGAATGAGAGTTTTGCCATGCCGATCACACCCCCGGATCACGCCGCGCAAGTCCTCGTCTTCGCCTCACAGAAAGGCGGGTCGGGCAAGACCACGGTCTCCGCCCACATCGCGGTCGAAGCGGCCCTGTCCGGCGCTGGCCCGGTGGCGATTATCGACACCGACCCGCAGGGCTCGATGGCCAAATGGTGGAATGCCCGCGAAGCCGACACACCCGCCTTCGCCCATGCGAGCGTCGCCAGCCTGGCGCAGGACATCCGCGCGCTGGAAGAGGCCGGCTACAAGCTGATCATCATCGATACTCCGCCTGCCGTGACCTCGACCATTTCCGAAGTCGTCGCGCATGCGGATCTTGTCATCGTGCCAACCCGGCCGAGCCCGCACGATCTCCGCGCCGTTGGCCCGACGGTCGACATTGCCCAGGTCCAGGGAAAGCCGCTCATCTTTGTGGTCAACTCCGCGACAGCGCGGGCCCGTATCACCGGAGAGACTGCCATCGCGCTCTCCCAACATGGTTGCGTCGCCCCGGCGACCCTGCACCACCGCGTCGACTTTGCCGCCTCGATGATCGACGGACGAACAGTCGGGGAAGCCAATCCCTCGGGGCGCTCGGCCGCCGAGGTGGCGCAGCTCTGGGCCTATCTGGACGAACGCCTCTGCCGCATGAGGGGTCAGGCTGACGCCATGCTTGACCGGCCGCTGCAAACCTTCGACGAGGACATCCTGACCCCGGTCCCCAAGGCGCTGGCCAATCTCGAGCGCGCCGGCCATGAGGCCGCGGCCGCCGCCGTGGAACAGGCCCATACGCCTCAGGCGCGTCCAGCACCGCCGCCGCCTCCGCCCATGCCTGACACCGCCCCCACGCATCGCTTCGGCGAAATGAACGGGGATCCGTGGGACGGGGTGGACCGCCGCAAGGGAGACCGGGGCCCGCCTGCCGGCAAGCCGGAACGCCGCCTTTCCGCCCGCCAGCCCTTTGGTCGCCGTTTCAGCGCCTGACGGAGTGATAGAATGAGTCCCAGATACGCCAGCCTCCATTCCGGTCTGCTCGCCCGCAAGGGCGAGGCCCTGCCCTCCAGCCCCACCCGCCTGCCAGAAAGTTATTACGCGGACGCCAAGGAAGCCCCGACACCACCGGAGCCGGCCCCGTCGCATCTGCAGGCGGTATCCAACGAGGCACCGGCGCCCGCCAGACCACGCAAGCCGCGCCGGAAATCTGCCGATCCGCGCCGCAAGCTGACCCTTCGCCTGACGCCAGAGCAGCATCGCCGCCTCCGGATCGCGGCGGCCCAGCTGGACTGCTCGCAACAAAGCCTGATGGTGGAGGCACTGGATGCCCTGTTCGAGGATCTCGCGCAGGGGCAGCTCGCGGGCTGCAAGTGCCTGGACGTGTCGCGGGACTAGGGGAGACCGGACCAGCGGCATTCCCGCTTGCGCAGCGTCACAGGCTGGGCTTTATCCGGACGGTATCTGTCAGAATGAGTGTCCCGATGAAGTCTTTTCTCTGCGCCCTCGCCGCAAGCTGCACCCTTGCTACCGCCGCGTCCGCGGACCCGGCCCTCTGGCGCGTCAGCGATGCGGACAGCGAGATCTACTTCTTCGGCTCGATCCACATTCTCAAGCCCGACACGCAATGGCGCACGCCGGAGCTGGAGCGCCTGCTCACCGAAGCGGATGAGTTCTATTACGAACTGCCCATGACCGCCGAGGCTCAGGCGGCGAGCCAGGCCGTTGTCATGCGCTACGCCCCCAGCCGCGACGGGCGCCCGGTCGATGCCTTCCTGAACGCGGACCAGCAGGCCCAGTTCGACCGCGTCGCAGCGAGCTTCGGGCTTCACGGTGACCAATTGCAGGGCTTCCGCCCCTGGTTCGCCGCCGTGACCCTGTCCCTCCTCTCGGTTCAGGCGCAGGGCTATGATCCCCAGTCCGGTGTCGAGGCCCAGCTCAGCGCGATCACGCCCGATGACCGAGAGCGCGCGCTCGAATCTTATGAGCAGCAATTCGGCTTTTTCGACCACTTGCCGGATCCGGTGCAAAGCGAATTCCTCGCCGTCTCGATCGAGCAGATCGAAAACGAACCGGACCTGCTGGACGATATGGTCGAGGCCTGGGCCGCTGGCGATGTGGAAACGCTCAACCGGGTCTTCCACGAATCCATGCTGGAGTCCGGCGAGGCCGTCTACCAGTCCCTGATCATCGATCGGAATACAGCCTGGACCGATGAGGTCGAAACCCTGCTCGAAGGCAGCGGACTGACACTCTTCATCGTCGGCGCGGGGCATCTGGTTGGCCCGGACAGTGTCCCCGCCATGCTGGAAGCGCGTGGCTATGAGGTCGAGCGCGTCGAAGCGCGCTAGTGGGCCGGACCATCGGCGACACCCGCAAGGCGTGCCGCGACGATATCCTCCATCACCACGAGGCGGGCCACGCAGTCACGGGCCCGAAGCAGCCGGTCACGCTCCGCCGCATTGAAAGGCGCGTTCATGGAGAGCTGGTCGACAATCCGGTGTAGCGGGGTCTCGCCGATCGTATCCCAGTTGAGACCAATGCCTTCCTGGGCAAACCAGGTCTGCAAAAGACGGAAAAAGCGTTCGCGCTCCACCTTCGGCTCGCGCGGCGGCTCAAGGTCCTGAGCGAAGTGGCGATAGCTCGCCCGGGCAATCCGATAAGGAGACCGCGTGACCCGCTCCTCCTCAAGTTCGAAACGACTGATCCCGCGCAGAAGGATGAGGTAGCGACCGTCTGACGTCTCTTCGAAATGCTCGATACGACCCGCACAGCCAACGCCGGCAAGGCGCGGCATCTCGACGGTCCCGCCCTCGCGAGTCTGGACGATGCCGATATGGCCTTCGCCAAAGCGGGCATCATCGACCATATTGAGATAACGCGGCTCGAACACGTTGAGCGGCAATGTCTCCCCGGGTAGCAGGATCACCCCTTTCAAGGGGAAGAGCGGAAGCTCCAGCGGGAGAATGCGCGTTTCAGACATACCGGAAATGTAGGGCCGATATGCCGTCGCGCCAAGCTTTCCGGCACGCTGTAACGATCACATTTTAGAGTGATCGCAAATCTTCCCAGGTGAGAAAACGAAAAACCGGGCGTCCCGATTTGGACAGGCAATCGCAGATATGCTCCGGATCGCAAAACTTGACCGAAGTAATCGCAAAATGGCGATCCGCACCGAGCGTGTACGGAATGAAACGGACATGACCATGCAGCTCAACCCCGTCCCGCTCTGCCTTGTAGGTGCTCTCCGCAGCGACGTACTGACCAGAGAACAGGCCTTCCTTCACCAGGGTGCGGTGAACCCAGGCCACCTCGTCTCCCATGGCTGACGTGATCGGCCGGCCAATATCCTCATCGGAAAAGAGCGGGAATTCCTGCTCGGCGCGCAGACTTCGGGTCCGCAGAACGAAACTTTCTTCCGTCCACTCATAAAGACTGCAGATATCCGGGCTGAAACGAACCAGCGCGTGGAGCGATTTCAGAACCTGCTCCGCCGGGCTGACGGCCAATCGTTCGGTGATAACTTTCTGGATATGCTCGGGTGGGACAGAAACACCTCTCTCCCACTGCGATACCGAGGCCTGGCTCACACCCATTTGCTGGGCGAGGACGTCTTGTTTCAGCCCCTCGACATATCGCAGCTCACGGAGTTTGTCTGACCAGTCCACGCTATCCTCAATAATTCTGATGGTATTCGGCAGCCAGAACAGGCGCAATGCCGAGAATAAAATATACGGAATCTGTATTGATTGACGGCAGAATTAGCTATAAACAGAAAATCATTCTGCTTTATAGGAACAACATCCATTCTGTTTCATTATGAAACTGGATGTAAAGATTGCCGCCCTACCGAGCTGATGCATCGAGCTGCTCAAATCTGTCTCTAGCGAGACAGACTTCGCAGAGCATCGCATTCTGACGATTGCTTCTGGCCTGACCATTTCGTTCACCAACACTTGCCCATTTACCGCGTGGTGCCCTAATCAGTGCCGCGTGACTACTGTTATTATATCATTATACAGACAAGGCGTGGTCAGGAGGAAAGCTGGAACTCAAACAAGTCCCGGCCAACCCTAGGCACAAGCGCGGTGATCGAGTTCCAGGCGCCTCATTTCACTGAGCAGGCCACGCTGGCGCACGGCATAGCTGACCAGCATTTCGCAACTGAGCACATCCGGGTCGAGGATGGATGATCGTGCGGGCTGCCCCTCGCGCGGCGGATGGGTGAGCACGCTCCAGTCCCGGAAGAGGCGCTCTTCGGCCTCATAGAAGCCCGCGAGCAGAACGTTCCGGTGACGCGGGTCCGCGCTGATCCGCCGAAACGTTGCGTACACAGTATCGCGCCGACCTTCCAGAACCTGGATGAAATACCGCCCGTCGAAGATAAGTGTTCCTGTGAGATTTTGGCGAGGGTTGTTCGCCAATCCCGCCGCGAGGATGCCCTTCAGCTCCCGAAGTATCCTCTCCGGCGCTGGCGAGCTCCAGACGGGTTCGCTGATATAGGCAAGGCGACACAGAAACATCGCTTGGCCCTAGCCGACGCGCCGGGATTTCCGGGCCTCATTCAGGAAGGCCTCGACACGCTCATTCAAGTGCGTCGATTGCTGACGGATTTCCGCCACCGAGGTTTCGACGCGTTCTGCCGTAGCTCCGGCCTGTCGCACGCTGGCTTCCAGATTGGTCGTCGCCCGGGCGCCGTCCTCATTGCCCCGCGCGGCCTCGGTGGTATTGCGAACAATCTCCGAAATCACCACGGATTGTTCTTCGACCGCAGCATTGATGTTCACCGCGGCATCATTGACCTTGTCGATCGTCGCCGAGATCAGCTGGATGGCTTCCGCTGCGGACGTCGTGGCGTTCTGTACTTCGCTGATCTGGGTGGAAATCTGCTCCGTGGCCTTGGCGGTCTGTCCCGCGAGGGCCTTCACCTCGCTGGCAACCACCGCGAAGCCCTTGCCGGCCTCCCCGGCGCGGGCCGACTCGATCGTCGCGTTCAGCGCCAGCAAATTGGTTTGTTCCGCGATATCCTGGATCAGGCCGACAACGCTGCCGATCTCCGCAGCACCGCTCTTGAGCGCCGCCATCAGTTCGGCCGTCCGGCCAACTTCGGATACAGCGGAATGCGTGGTTTCAGTCGTTGAACTGACCTGGGTAGCGATCTCCCGGGCAGAGGCCTGCATCTGCTCCGCAGACGCCGCGACGGTCCGGACATTGGTCGCGGCCTCCTCGACCCCGGCGGCCGCCGTGGTGGCTTCCCCAAGAGTGCTGTCCACGGCGCATTTCATCTGCCCGGCTGCGCCATCCAGATGATCAGAGGTCGCCGTCAATCCCCGAACGACCTCACCAATCTCCCGCTCGAACTGGTCCGCCATTTCGTTGCGGGCCTGCTCGGCGCGCGCTTCACTGGCCTCCAGATAGACCGAGATGGCCCGTTGCATGTCGAAGAAGACGGCCCGGATCAAGACATCCACATAGGCCTCTGCCTGATCGGTTCGCACTCGCCCCAAACCGGACGACCGTGTCCCCGCCCGGATCGCAGCGACCATGAGATCCGAGGCAATCGCGGCATAGCCGCCGATATAGCTGGTGGGTTCCAGTCCGATCCGACTGTGAACCTCGCCAATCCGCTGGACGCTCTCAAAATAGGATGGGGAAAATGATCCGCTCAGAATGTTTCGCCAGTGTTCTGCCTGTTTCTGGCTGGCATGGGATCGGTGCGTGTCGTCCCGGAAATAGTCAGACACTTCCGGTGCACGAGAGACTGTCGCATAGAATTTGTCGAGCGCAGGTTCGAGGGCCCGGTCGATGTGCGGAGCGACCTCACGCAGCACGTCCGAACGCTCCGCATTCAAGCCAAAAAACCCGAGCTCCTCAGTCTCTTTTTCCCGTGTCATATCGGCATTCCTTCATCCTGGTCGGCTGTCAAGACAGCGAAATCACGAGACGAAAATCAGCGGCACACGGTTAATCAACCCCTAAAAATGATGAATACTACTTAAATAACAGGAGCTTAGTTCTATTATACTAATACCCCTATTTTGACTATGTTTTTTTGAAAGACGCTATCCGCCTCGCGCTGCCACGGCCTGCGGCATCGCTTCGCTGACCACCATGGAGGCCTCGACCGTATTGCCGACACCCAGATAGTTCACATTGGCAAAGCCGAGGGATTTCGCGAGCTTGATCGCACGCCCCCGGAAACCGCCTCGGGTCGGGTTCGCCATCTCTGCCGTTTCGGCATCAATGCCTTCACCATCGTCCTGGATAATCAGCGTCATCAGGCGACGACCGCGCTGGTAGCGCACCTTGACCTCGCGGTCCGCGTAGAGCGGTTCATTCATGCGCTTGGTCAGTTTCGCACTCCACTTGCCCTCGGCAAGGCCCTGGGCCTTCTCTTCCGCGGTGAACTCCAGATTACCGTGCTCGATCCCCGTCGCAAACAGGACGTAGAGACCGACCGCGGTCTGGCAAGGCTTGGGGGCCACGCGTGCCAGGAAGACAGCGAGGTCTTGCGCCTCCGCGAGTGTGCGAAAGCGGAACTCCCCGTCGGACAGGGCCGCAACGGCGCCGAGGCCCACTTCGGGCTGTTTGGCGAGGGCGAGCTCATGAGCCCGGAAGGCCCGCAAGCCGGAGACCGCGCTGACCAGCGCGCCGGCATCCGTGTCATGGGCCAGATAGATATCGGCTCTCTGCGAAACCTTCCCGCCTGCGGTGACAAGGACCGAGCGCTGGCCCGGCGCCGCATTGGTCTTGGCTTCGGCTATCCGGGACGCATGGGCATCATCGGCAACGATAATCGCCACCGGGCCTTCCTGATCCATGGTCGGGCCGAGATAGACCGTCATGTCCAGTCCCTTGGCGAGCGCACGGGACAGGATGCGCGTGCGCTTGCTGTCGGCCATGCAGAGCCAGAGGCGGTCAGGTGTTTTGCCTATCGGGGACAGGGACATGTCAGCTCCGCTCGCGAACGCGGTGAATTCTACGACAGAACACAACTATCGAAGGCAGACATTAACAATAAATATCCGCATTCAGCCAGCTAACAGTTGGAAAAATTGACCGGAACCCGATCAGGCGTCGCGATTGCGGACCACACCGGCAGCGCGCTCGCGGCGCGTCGGGAAGCGATAGAAGATGTGGGTGCCGATCCGGCGGGTCCGGACCAGCGAGTCGTTCCAGTGCGGATCGACCGCGACGGTGTGATAGTGCGTCGCCGTGCGGGTCACGTCACGCCCGAAGCCCATGAAGGCGTGCTGGGCAACGGCATGCGCCCGCGCCCAGGCCCGACCGCGCGGTTCGCGATAGAGCGAACCGTCACAGGTGAAGCTGAACTGGCAACCCGTCCTCCGCTCGGAGCCTTCATAGACAACGCCGCACAGCGTGTCCGGATAGGCGGAGTGACGCACCCGGTTCATGACGACCTGGGCCACGGCCAGCTGGCCCACAAAGGGTTCGGACCGCGCCTCGTAATAGACAGCCTCCGCGAGGCAATCGAGCTGGCGGGTGAAGTCCGTGGCGGTGGCCAGGCTGGCCGGGTCAAACGTGCCCAGATCATCCAGCGAACGCTCCACCAGGACCGCGCCTTCCAGCGGCGAGGATTCGACGTATTGGGAGGCCAGACGGATATAATCGGTCTGCGCACCGGCGTCGGTCATCTCGGACTGTTTGAGATAACGCGAGGCCAGGGCCAGCCATTCGAGGCTCTCATCCTGGACCTGCGCCCGCATGGAGGCCGCGGACACGACGAAGACGGACGCCACGCACAGCACCAGCGCCGTCAGCACGTGTAGTGCTGTCGCCACCTGCTTTTGCTGGCCACGAGCCGTATCCAAATCCATGCGTCCGACTTCACTCATCAAGCGTTACCGTATCCGCGTTGTCACCAAGACGCGCGGACTATGAAAGATTGAGCTGAATCTTTCATAAAAGGAGCGCGCCTGATTATGGGAAGCTACCATACCGGTCAAGCGCGTGCAGGGCTTACAAATATGAAATGAATCGCCTCAAACAAGAGACGATCCACTTCTTTACTTTTTATCAACCACTTAAGACGAGCGGCGCAGGCGAGCCTGGGCGGCGGCCAGTCGCGCAATCGGCACGCGGTATGGCGAACAGGACACATAATCCAGCCCGGTTTCCTCGCAGAAGTCGATGGAGGCCGGGTCGCCACCGTGTTCGCCGCAGATTCCCAGCTTCAGCGATTCGCGGGTCGCGCGACCGCGTTCGGCGGCAATCCGCACCAGATCCCCCACCCCGTCCTTGTCGATGGAGACGAAGGGGTCCTTCTCGAAAATACCGGCCTCTAGATAGTCGCCGAGGAATTTGCCGGCATCGTCACGGGACAGTCCGAACGTGGTCTGGGTGAGGTCATTGGTGCCGAAGGAGAAGAATTCCGCATCCTGCGCGATATCCCCGGCGCGCAGGGCCGCGCGCGGCAGTTCGATCATCGTGCCGATGAGATATTTCGGCTCGCCGCCGGTCTCCTCGGCGACGGCCTTGGCGACACCGGCGACGCGGGCCTTGAGGATGGACAGCTCGGCAGCGGTCGCAACCAGCGGGATCATGACCTCGGCGACCGGTTTCACGCCGGTTTCCTTCTCGACCTCGACCTGGGCCTCGAAAATGGCGCGGGCCTGCATCTCGTAGATTTCCGGATAGGTGATGCCCAGACGGCAGCCGCGATGGCCGAGCATGGGATTGCTCTCCGCCAGGTCACGGGCCCGCTGCATCAGCTGCTCCGCCGGCAGACCGGTGGCGGCGGCAACGTCGGCGACGTCCTCCTCCGTGTGCGGCAGGAATTCATGCAGCGGCGGATCGAGCAGACGGATCGTGCAGGGACGCGTTTCCATGATGCGGAAGATGGATTTGAAGTCCTCGCGCTGCATCGGCAGGATCTTGTCGAGCGCGGTGACACGACCGTCCTGGCCGTCGGACAGGATCATCTCGCGCACGGCGGCGATCCGGTCGGCGTCAAAGAACATGTGCTCGGTACGGCACAGGCCGATGCCCTCCGCGCCGAACTCGACCGCGGTCTCGCAATCCGTCGGCGTCTCGGCATTGGTGCGCACGGCCATGCGGCGCGCCTTGTCAGCCCAGCCCATCAGCTTGGCGAAATCGCCGGTCAGTTCCGGCTTGATCATCTTGGCTTCGCCCAGCAGGACCTGGCCGGACGCACCGTCGATGGTGATCATCTCGCCATCCTTCACGACCTTGCGGCCCACGGTGAAGGTCTTGGTGGCGTAGTCGATCTTGATCTGGCCGGCGCCGGAGACGCAGGGACGTCCCATGCCGCGCGCCACGACGGCAGCGTGCGAGGTCATGCCACCGCGCGCGGTGACAATGCCTTCGGCGGCATGCATGCCGTGAATGTCTTCCGGCGAGGTCTCGATACGGACGAGAATGACCTTCTCGCCGTCCTTGGCGCGCTCTTCCGCCTCGTCACTATCGAACACGACAGCGCCGCTGGCCGCACCCGGCGACGCCGGCAGACCAGAGGTCAGCACGTCGCGTTTGGCGTCCGGGTCGAGCGTCGGGTGGAGCAGCTGGTCCAGCTGCGCCGGATCCACGCGCATCACCGCATCGGTCTCGGAGATCAGGCCTTCGGAGGCCATGTCGACGGCGATTTTCAGCGCCGCCTTGGCGGTGCGCTTGCCGTTCCGGGTCTGCAACATCCAGAGACGTCCGCGCTCGACGGTGAACTCGATGTCCTGCATGTCGCGATAATGGCGCTCGAGCTTGTCGAACACGGCAGCCAGCTCGGCATAGCTCTCCGGCATGGCGGCTTCCATGGAGGGCGAATTGTCGCCCATCTTCACGCGCATCTCCTCGGTGAGGCATTGCGGCGTGCGGATACCGGCAACCACGTCCTCGCCCTGGGCATTGACCAGGAACTCGCCGTAATAGCCATTCTCGCCGGTCGACGGGTCGCGGGTGAAGGCGACGCCGGTGGCGGAGGTCTCGCCCATATTGCCGAACACCATGGCCTGGACGTTCACAGCCGTGCCCCAGCTGGCCGGGATATCGTGCAGCTTGCGATAGGTCTTGGCGCGGTCATTCATCCAGGAGGCAAACACCGCCCCGATCGCGCCCCAGAGCTGTTCGCGCGGGTCGGACGGGAAGTCGCGGCCGAGCTCGCTGGCGGCGGCGGACTTGAATTCCTTGACGATGACTTCCCAGTCGTCCGCAGTCAGGTCGGTGTCGAGGGAGTAGTCATTCTCGTCCTTGAAACTGTCGAGAATGTCCTCGAACAGGCCGTGGTCGAGTCCCAGCACCACGTCGGAATACATCTGGATGAAACGACGATAGCTGTCATAGGCAAAGCGACGATCGCCGGACAGCTTGGCCAGGCCCTCGGCGGTCTCGTCATTGAGGCCGAGATTGAGGACGGTATCCATCATGCCCGGCATGGAGGCGCGGGCGCCGGAGCGCACGGAGACCAGCAGCGGATTGGCCGGATCGCCAAACGTCTTGCCGACCGTCTTTTCCAGCTGCGCCAGAGCCGCTTCGACCTGGCCGCCCAGCTCGCCCGGATACTGCCGGTCATTCTCGTAATAGGCGTTGCAGACCGAAGTCGTGATCGTGAAGCCCGGAGGTACGGGCAGGCCCAGCTTGGCCATCTCGGCGAGGTTTGCGCCCTTGCCGCCGAGCAGCTCGCGCATACCCGCCTCGCCTTCGCTGTCCCCGCCACCAAAGGCATAAACCCACTTGGTTCCGGTCATCACGTCTGCGCTCATTCTCTTTTCCTCATGTCATCCCGGACAAGTGACCGGGCTTGACCGGTCCGCGATCCGGGACCGGGTTCTGTCGGGCTCTAACCTTCAATCCGGCTGAAATCCGCGACCTTGGTGATCGCCGCGCGGATGGCGGACAATAGAAGAAGTCTATTGCGGCGCAACACGGCATCGTCGCTGTTAACGGTCACAGAGTCGAAAAATGCATCAATCGGTGCACGGAGCATTGCCAGCGCCGCCATCGCCGCGGTGAAGTCCTCGGCCTCCAGCGCGGCCGCAGCCTTCGGAGCTGCCTCGCCCAGCGCCGCAATCAGCGCGATCTCGTCCGCATCCACGGCGGCTGCGGGCTCAAACGCCCCCTCCGGCATGTCCTCGGTCTTGTTGAGAATATTCGACGCCCGCTTGAACCCGGCCAGCAGCGCCGTGCCATCCTCGGTATCAAGGAAAGCCTGCAAAGCGCGGGACCGCGCCGTCACGCGGACGAGATCGTCATCGCCCAGGGCGAAGACGGCGTCGATGACGTCGTGGCGGATGCCCTCGTCTCGCAGGTGGACTTTGAGACGGTCGGCGAAGAAGGCGAGGAGGTCGATTGACAGAGCGGTCGGGTCGTCGACCGCGGTAAGCGGCGCAGAAACAACTCCGCTCTTGAGGTCGGAGTACTTACTCGTCGGATCATAGCCCCAGACGAGAAGCACACCATTTTCGTTGGGATGACACAACCGAGACGTCAGGTGCTCAAGCACGATAGACTTCAACTGAAGCCGCGCCTCGCCCTCCAGCAAAATCCGGATCACGCCCAGCGCTGCACGGCGAAGCGCAAACGGGTCTTTCGAGCCCGTCGGCTTTTCGTCAATGGCCCAGAAACCCACCAGCGTGTCCAGCTTGTCGGCCAGAGCGACGGCCGCCGAAACCGGCTCGACCGGAACCTCGTCGGACGGACCTTGCGGCTTGTAATGCGCCTTGATGGCGTCAGCGACAGCGGCGTCCTCGCCCTGTTCCAGCGCGTAATAGCGGCCCATCGCGCCCTGGAGTTCGGGGAATTCATAGACCATCTCGGAGACGAGATCGGCCTTGGCCAGGCGGGCTGCCTTCTCGGCCAGATCCGCATCCGCACCGACGACCGGGGCCAGCTCGCGCGCCAGCTTGGCGACGCGGTCGACCTTGTCCGCCACCGTTCCGAGCTTCTCGTGGAAGGTGATCTTGGAGAGCTGGTCCGCCATCTCGGAGAGCGGCGTCTTGCGGTCATTATCCCAGAAGTGACGGGCATCGGACAGGCGCGCCGAGAGGACGCGGGAATTGCCCGCGGCAATCGCCTTGCCGCCATCGGGCGCATCCTGGTTCGCCACCGTCACGAAATGCGCCGACAGCTTGCCCGTCTGCGGATCATGCACGGCGAAATATTTCTGGTGCGTCTTCATGGTCAGGGTGATGACTTCCGGCGGCAGGTCCAGAAAGTCCGGATCCATCGCGCCCAGCACCGGCACCGGCCATTCGACCAGGCCGCAGACCTCGTTCAGCAGGCCCTGATCCTCGACCAGTTCCAGCCCGGCATCGGCACAGGCCCGGGTCGCGCCATCCATGATCAGGCGCTTGCGATCCTCGGCGTCGAGGATGACATGCCCCTCGCCTTCCAGCTGGGCCTTGTAGTCGGCGAACCCCGTCACCGTGAACGGGCCGCGACCGTGGACGCGATGGCCCTCGGTGACGTTGGAGGCCTCCATGCCGAACACGTTGAAGGGCACGACCGCGCCCCCGAAAACGCACAGCACGCGCTGGATCGGACGGACCCAGCGCTGGGCCTTCTCGCCCTCGCCGATCTTCATCGATTTCGGCCAGTGGAAATTCGACAGGATGGCCGGAATGGCTTCGGCCAGGACCTCGGTGGTCTGGCGGCCCGGCTTGTCGATCAGGGCGACCCAGAAAGCCCCCTTCTTGTCCTCGCGCTGCTCACAGCCGTCCAGACTGTCGAGCCCGGCGCCTCGCAGGAAGCCCTCGACGGCCTTTTCCGGTGCACCAACGCGCGGCCCCTTGCGCTCCTCGCGCACATCCTCGGCCTTGTCCGGCAGGCCGGTCATCGTCACGGTCAGGCGACGCGCCCCAACGCAGCTCGACGACGCGCCGGCCTTGAGCCCGGCATCGCCCAGCGCCTTGACCAGCGCGGCTTCAAGATCTTTGGCGGCCTTGGCCTGCATGCCTGCGGGGATTTCCTCGCAGAACACTTCAAAAAGGAGATCGGACATCAAGCGTACTCTTGTGCGGCCCAGCGTTCCATGAGGGCAAAATAGCCGTCATCGGGGGCTTCTTCGTAAATCAGTTCGTCTTCGTGGAAGACCATCCAGTCCTGGGCGGACTTCACCCAGATATGGCCCACCGGGCGCAGCTGGGCACGGTCATCCAGGCACCCGGCCTTCACCGAGATGGCCGGCTTGCCCGCCGTGTCGTGCGCAATGCGGGTGCCGCATTTCTCGCAGAACATGGCTGTCTTCTTCGCCTTGCCATTCTCGTTCTTGATATCAAACGTCGCTGGCCCGCCCTTGAGGAATTTGAACCCCTCACGCGGCACCAGGAGCGACATGCCGAAGGCCGAGGAGGTCTGCTGCTGGCAATTGCTGCAGTGACAGCAATACAGCGTCAGCGGCCGCTTCTCGATCTCAAAGCGGACAGACCCGCACTGGCATCCGCCCCGAAGAGGAAGTCTCATGATGCGGTCTCCATCAGCATCATCCTCGCCCTTGATGGGCGAGGTCCCGCGGAGCGGGGGAGTGGGTGCGCGCCGGAGGCGCACTCAAATATCTCTCGGCCCTGCGGGCCGCACCCTTTCCGAGCGGCTGCGCCGCCCACCTTTCCCATCAAGGGAAAGGATGAGGGAGTGTGATCCGTCATCACTCCGCCGCCTCCAGGGCCTGGCGTTCGCATTCGACCCAGGCTTCCGCGCAGCCCTTGGCGAGCTCACGGACGCGGGCGATCCAGCTGGCGCGCTCGGCGACGGAAATCGCCCCGCGCGCATCGACCAGGTTGAAAAGGTGGGAAGCCTTGAGGGCGAAATCATAGGCCGGCAGCGGCAGCGGCTTTTCCAGCGCCAGAAGCGCCTTGCACTGATCGGCGGCATCCTCGAACCAGCGCGTCAGCATTTCGACATTGGCGTGTTCGAAATTGAAGGCGGAGTATTGCCGCTCGGCTTCCTGGAAGACATCACCATACTTGATGCCGGCGCCGTTGAAATCGAGGTCGTAGACATTCTCGACACCCTGGACATACATCGCCAGGCGCTCGAGCCCGTAGGTCAGCTCGCCGGAGACGAGGTCCACATCGAGACCGCCGACCTGCTGGAAATAGGTAAACTGGCTGACTTCCATCCCGTCACACCAGACCTCCCAACCCAGGCCCCAGGCGCCGACGGTCGGGTTCTCCCAGTCATCCTCGACAAAGCGCACATCATGCAGTTTGCGATCAATGCCGATGGCGTCGAGCGAGCCGAGATAGAGATCCTGGATATTGGCCGGGCACGGCTTCAACAGGACCTGGAACTGGTAGTAGTGCTGCAACCGGTTCGGGTTCTCGCCATAGCGGCCATCTGCCGGGCGACGCGAGGGCTGGACATAGGCGGCCTTCCACGGGCGCGGCCCCAGCGAGCGCAGCGTCGTCGCAGGATGCAGCGTCCCGGCCCCGACCTCCACATCATAAGGCTGCAGAATCGCACAGCCCTGCTCGGCCCAGTAGCTTTGCAGACGAAGGATAAGGTCCTGGAAAGACGGGGCGGATTGATCGACCATGTAGTGGGTGTCCCGGCGGGAAAAGACGAACGCAAAATCGCCGCGACACTAGGCGCGCAGGGCTTTGTTTTCAAGCGCGGCAGGTTGTCCGTGCTGCACTGCGGGAGAGGGTGTTGCAAACCCCCGTTGTCTCCCGAAGGAGCGCAGCGAATTCCGGGACCTGCTGGGTGGTGTCAGGTTTGGCTCGATCGGTGGGCACTGGAGGAAGGCTGGGGGAAAGTATTGCTCCCTGTCATCCCGGCCGGATGCCCCGCGCAGGCGGGGCGCAGGGCCGGGACCTAGAGACACAATCGGCTGCCCGGCTTGCGCGACTAATTCAGACCTCAGCGCGTCTGGGTCCCGGACTTCCGCCCTGCTTTTGCAGGGCATGCATCCGGGATGACACCGGTTGGGTTTCTCTTCCCCCAACTGGGAGAATGAGCCCCCACCAATCCACCCCGAGCGCAGACCGCCTACACTCGCCCCCGTTCTTTGACAGCGTCGCTCACAGGCATGGCAGACATAACAGTCGGCCAAACCCTTGTTTTTCCACAAATCACGCCGGGATAACCGCGATTATGTGATCGTAGTAGGAGACGAAATCACCGGCCGACTCTCATTCATCGAGATGAACGGTCAGATTTCCCCAGTGGTCGCATTTTCGAACCGCAAAACCGGTTCCCACTTTTGCTGAAAATGCTTCAGCCCAT
>Ga0070726_10000939_pt1 | contig 31678 bp, 28 predicted proteins | sample tdAd471_FD_67275 | JGI IMG/M metagenome (GOLD analysis project Ga0070726, IMG submission 67275) | Marine sediment microbial communities from the Atlantic coast under amendment with organic carbon and nitrate - tdAd47.1 | ecosystem: Environmental > Aquatic > Marine > Coastal > Sediment | place...
TTCACTAGGAAATACGCTATATCCCGAGGAACATCAGGATCAGAATTTACGCAGTAGAACGCGCTTATTCGCCAGAAAATGGCGAGATCAGGCGCTTGTTGGGGGTCTTAGGAGTGGATCGAGGAACTGAGAGTTATAGGAGAAGGAATGAGACGAAACGAAGCTCCGCCCGTAGGGTGAAGGCACAGAACTAATCTGACAGCCTAAAGCCAATACGTGGCAGTGGCCGTGGGCATGACAACAATTAGTGTCAACCAGATCAACCGTGCCGGGTTTCCCATGATCGGATTGGCTATCGGCAAGGTGTCCTGTGGTATTGGAGAGTAGTGCACTCTCCATCTCACCGTCCGAGAAAGCTGCGAAATGCTCACCGAGGCCCGCCATCACCGACTGGCAGGTAAGCAGGGCCAAAATAAATATGGCTATCGCACGGCGAAATTTAAGCATTGGTTTTATTGCAGATCATTCGTTTAACAGTTTTTTGACTCGGAAACAATAACACAGACGCCGCGTGGATCATACAGTGTAACGGCGGTGCTACGCCATACTTCGACCCATTTCCCAGAACCAGAGAGCCGGGGCCGCGCAAATTCATTGTACAGCTTTAGCTACCCTTGCTTGAATCAATCGGATAGTTCCTAAAATTGTTGGTACGCAGGCGCCTCTTGCGACTTCAACAAACCCCGCCTCCTCGAGCAAGATGGGGAGCAAGTCCTCCACACTGTCCTGAGTTGATTCAAAGCCGTCAAGACACTGCACCACCAAAAACAACCCTCGTTGAACTATTGATGACGGTTTACCCCAGTCGGCAATGTGCAGTCGCCCTCCTGGTTTGAGGACACGACGGATCTCTCTCAAGGAGTCCAGTTTCTGTTGCCGATTAAGGTGGTGAAAAAACAAACTCGACACCGCAAGATCAAACGTCGCTGTTTCAAAAGGCATGTCCTGCGCGAATCCCTGCCGTAAGCTTACGCGCTCGTCCACCATGGCAAACTTGGTTTTGGCTTGTTCGAGCGCGCCCGGATCAGCATCCAGGCCGGTGATCGTGAGTGAGGGTTCTCGTTCGACAAACATCTGGGCCAATGTACCCGTACCGCAACCGATATCGAGCAGGTGCTGCCCAGCGGGTGGGGCGGCCTGGTCTACCAGTGCGCGTTTGAAAAGTCCTTCTCGGGTAGTCAGTGAAACCACCCTGTCGTAATAGCGCGTTAAGACGTGATATTTTAAAGCCGGAATATAGGTTGGCGTGTTGGTAGCTTTCATCGCACCCTATTCTTCAGGATTTAAGTTGCAAAATTCGGCGTGCACCGTTCAAAACAATCCCGGCGATAATGAACCCTATGACCAAATCCGGATAACGTGATCCGCTCCACGCGACCAGGCCACCGGCAAGAATGACCCCCAGATTGGCTATGACATCGTTGGCTGAGAAAATCCAACTGGCTCTCATGTGCGCTCCGCCCTCCCGATGCTTAGTAATGAGTAGCAGGCACAGAACGTTGGCCGCCAGAGCAACCAGGCCGAAGCTCATCATCAAGCTGGAGTGTGGATCACTGCCGAACATAAAACGCCGTACCACCTCGCTCAAGGCACCAAGAGCCAGAATCACTTGTAACCATCCGGAGAAATGCGCTGCGCGCAGTTTCATCCGAGCGCTGTGGCCGACTGCATAGAGCGCGACGCCATAGACGGCAGCATCGGCAAACATGTCCAGAGAATCTGCAATCAGGCCTGTGGATTGTGCCCACCAGCCAACCACCATCTCCACCACAAACATAATGCCGTTTATCGCTAACAGCCACTTGAGAACGCCGGTTTCCTTCTGTGCCTCTCCCTGTGCGGTCTCCTGGGCCCGAATAATTTCATCGCCGGACACCGGAGCGGTTCTCTCGCGTCTGGCGCCCAAGCCCACTGAGTGCATCCGCTGTTCGATGATGTCTGCGTTATCACTATGAAAGACGCGCACCTTACGATTGGGGGTATCAAACTGCAGAACAACTTGTGGTTCCACAGCATCGAGTGCCATACGAATCAGCCCCTCCTCTGAGGGGCAGTCCATCTTGGGGACATCATACTCGCTGACAAAACCGCCCGGGGGAAAGTCGCCGTTGTCGGACGCCTGCTGAAGCGGCCCCTCCGCATTGCTTTCACCGCAAGTGTCACATTGATCTGTCACAAACACCTCTTGTTCTGCCCACGGTTTGCAGTCTAAACTCTATAGCCACTATAGAGTCAAGAGGAAGGATGGAGGATGAACCCCGCCATAAGGATCGGTGAACTGGCAAAACTGACGGGCTGCTCGGTACAAGCCATCCGATACTATGAAAAAGAAAAATTGCTGCCTTCGATCCAGCGAAGTGAAGGCAATTTTCGCCTTTACGACGAGGCTTCCGCAGAGCAACTGTTATTTATCAAACTCTGTCGCGGTCTGGACCTCAGTTTGTCGGAGATCCGCCAGTTATTGGCGTTAAAACGCTCTCCAGGTGCTCAGTGTGATGAGGTAAATCGCATGATGGAGACACACATTCAACAGGTTGAGGCACGGATTCGCGAACTGACCCAATTAAGCGAGCAACTGAAAGCGTTGCGTAGCCACTGCTCAAACCAGCGCACGGTTGAGCAGTGCGGCATCTTGCAAACGCTATCGTCTAATCAGAATTAGCAGCGGTATCGCGGGTGATGTTAACATCTCTGGTTTGCTATTTAGAGAAAGATGTCTGCTGCTGTCTTCGGGACAGCGCGATGAATACCAGAAAAACCAGCAGTACTGACATCTGCGCCAGCACGCCTTGCCAGGTGGATTTGACACCGATCCAGTCCCACTCAAAGCTGACAGGCAGCGGCGCTATACCAATGATGTCTGCCTCCTGCAGCGCCGAGACGGCCTTCCCCATCAAGATGAAGGCCAGGCCCAGCAGCAAATAGGTAGTGGTGGAAAAGAATTTGGCAATAGGCAATTTGACCGAATAACGTATCAACACCCAGGCCAGCACAGCCAGGAGCAAGCCCCCGACTACGACCCCCCCGGCCACGAAGGAATATTGCGCTGACGCTGCCTGTGTCAACAGCGATTGGTAGAATAACACCGTTTCAAACACTTCCCGATAGACAGCTACAAATGCCAGTGCTGCCAGCCCCCACAATGTGCCAGACTTCAGTCGCGCGCTGATGTTCCGCTGAATGTAGGCTTGCCAATGAGCGGCATGAGTTTTACTGTGCATCCAGATCCCCACATACAGCAGCACCAGTGCTGCCAGCAAAGCGGCAACACCTTCCATCACTTCGCGGCTGGCGCCACTGATGTTGATCAGTGACTGTGCCGCCACCCAAGTGGCGCCGCCGGCCAAGAGCGCCGCGATCCAGCCCAAGTGCACGTAGCGGAGCGCATCCCGGCGCTCTGTACGAATCAAGACTGTGGTCAAGGCGATGACGACTAGCAATGCCTCCAAACCTTCCCTAAGCAAAATGACCAGACTGGCGGTGAATAAGGTCCCGCTGGACAGCGTGGACACGGTGAGTAATCGCTCCGCGTCATCCAGGAGTTTAAGGGTCTCAGCGACGAGGGCGTCCAGATCATCGCCGGACCGCGGCTCTTTCAATAGTCGCCGCAGTGACATCATGTTCGCCTCGATGGCTTGGCGAAGTGCCTTGTCCTGAGCATCCAAGTTATTTTCAACCAGTTCAAAACCATCCAGATAGGCGCTGACAGCCAGCTCACTCGCAGTGGCGTAATCGCCCTGCAGGTGAGCATTGTGTGCCGACCTCAATCGCTCACGAGTGATGATCAGCGGATTTTGTGTCGGCCTGAAGAGACGTTCGGGGTTGGCACGAAGCCACTCGACCGCCTGCTGTGTCACAGTGTGCTGAGACGACAGCTGCGCAGGGTGGTGGTTGATCAGTTGTTGCAAATCAATACTGAAATCTTTGCTCGTTGGCGGAGGGCTAGCCTGAAAAGCCAATCCGCCCACATTGAATGCCAACGACCAACGCTCTCGCTCTGTCAGTTGCTTGAAAGCAGGCATAGCAGTGTCGTCGATCCCGTTGGTAATAGCATCGTAGAGCCCCAGAATTGATCGGTTCAGCGCGCGCGATTTATCGCTAAAGTCCGTGGGGGCTGGATCGAGTTGCGCTGCCAGTGCCCCATCACCTAGACCGGATCTGCCATGGCAAGACGCGCAGTGAGTTTCAAATAGAGGTTGGACAGTATCCTCAGGCAGCAGGCTATCCGGGAGTGTTAATTCTGGCATCAGGCCCAGCAACGTGCCACGCAGACTGGCACTCAATTGACGAACCCTCTCAACTCTTGCCTTGCCGTGGATTGCCTTCTGTAATGCCTGAGCCTGAACCGCCAGAACTTCGGAGTCATCCGTGGTACTTAGCAGCGAGCTCTTTTCTACAAGCAGTTGCGAAAATTCGATCATCTCCCGATATTCGTTATCATTGCTTACCTGACCGTCCCTCACCGCCTCGGCGTAATCGACCCCAATATATTCAGCCAGTTGTGCCAGTTGTCGAAGTTCAGCAGTGTTCGCTGTTGTCTCCGCCTCACTCACCCCGACAAAGAGCGAAAGTGAAAGCATTAAAATTGTGGTGACTTTCCAGACGATCGGTTTCGCTCGTCGGGAAAATTGTAGGTTCAAATAACTAAGCATCCTGGACATCTCTTGTTTCGCTGTCGCAAATGGTAATTGTTCGCGATTGTAATTCCTATAGCTGCTATAGAGTCAATATAGCGAGATGATTGCCACTGACTGGAAGTTGCTTCTAAGGCAGTGACGCAAAAAACACTCGCCAATGCCGCGCAGGACACCTTTCACCAAGGTTACCTGGCCGCTGTTCATTACCACATACGTACCTGTGCCCATGGCGATACCGACGTCGGTTTTGGCCAGCGCTGCAGCGTCATTCACACCATCACCCGCCAAGGCTACAATGAATCCTTCTTGTTGCAGGCGACTGATGATATCTAGCTTGGCAGCAGGTGTAACTCCGCCGTAGACGTCTTCAATACCCAACTCTTTCACAACTGCTCGTGCAGTTATCTCACCATCCCCGGTTGTCATGGCGATCCGCACGCCCTCGCCTCGCAGCAATTGAATCGCCGTTCGGGTAGCTTCCTTAATGGGGTCGGCCACTGTCAGTACCCCGGCCAGAACACTGTCGACGCCCAGATAAATAACACTGGCACCCGCTTCCCGCAGTTTGTCGGTGTCCCCCATGATTGACATGGGGGTCACCAAGCCGAGAGCGCAGGGACAGGCGATGATCAGCAGGGCTACTGCACTGATCAGGCCATGCACTAAACCGGGCTCTGGCCCCACAACCCCCAGACGACGAAAGTGATGAGGAATAGCGATCACCACAACCACAAAGTACCCGACCACTCCGAGACAGGGTGCTGTCCCATCGGCTTGCGGTGAATATTCTAGCGCATTCGGGCCAATTCGCCTCATTTCGCTGCGAATCTCAAAATTGACGAACCCTACTCGCTAAAACTAATACACACAGTTCGCGGGATGGGCTATCAACTGGATATTATGAATGATACGTAGATCGTATAACTGGCATCAAATGTCTCTTGGCGCCAGGGTAACTATCTTCGTTGGCACAACTTTCTTGTCTTGCGTACTGATGCTTGGGCTTATTGTACAGAGCTCTATCAGCGGACATTTCGCTGAACAGGATGCGGATGAACTTCGTGTTATTTCCGCGTCTGTTCAGCGCGCCCTGCGAGGCGCACCTGAAAAAACTGACGGCGATGAATTGCAGCAACGACTGGAGAATGCAGTTTCTGGTCATCATGGGGTTTACTATGCTGTATTCGACAGCGATGGGAACACACTCTTTTCCACCCCTGGCCCACAATTATCGGCCTTACTACCCAAAACAGCACTCGTAAAAGAGGCTACTGCTGACAATTTGTATCGTTGGACAGAGAACGATAGTACGTATCGCGGCGTGGTGTTAGCGGCACAAAATGAAATTTTTCCATCACTTGACCCGATGACCATTGTCGTTGCCGCCTCTATGGACTTTCATCTGCAGTTCATTGAAGAATTTCGCAGAACGTTATGGACTATTTTGGGCTGTTCAAGCGTGGTGATCCTTTTGTCAGCCTGGCTTGCGGTTCGGTTCGCACACCAACCTCTAAACAGGATTAGTGCAGAAATAAGTAATATCACCAGCGAAAAGCTGAATCTGAGACTCAGTCCAGAAGGTGTACCTACCGACTTATTAAACCTGGTTACGTCGTTCAACGACATGATGGGGCGTATGGACGATGTGTTCCAGCGACTGTCCAACTTCTCCGCAGATATCGCCCATGAACTACGTACACCAGTTACTAATCTAACCACACAAACGCAGGTTTCGTTGAGTAAAGCACGGGAGCCGGAAGAGTACCGAGAGATCCTGTATTCTAATCTGGAAGAGTATGAGCGCATGGCCAGAATGATAAATGACATGCTATGGCTTGCGCAGGCCGACAACGGCATACTCAAACCTCGCTTTCAATCTCTGGACCCCGCTGCAGAGCTAGCAGAGTTATTTGATTACCTGGGAGCTTGGGCAGAGCATCGCAATCTGAATCTTGTAATGAAGGGTGCTTGCCCGATAATTGAAGGAGATAAAGAAATGCTGCGCCGCGCACTTACCAATCTCCTTACTAATGCCATTAACCATGCAGAACCGGATTCTTCGGTCATAGTGAAACTTGAATGCGATCATGAAAATATTAGTATTGTTATAGAAAATATCGGAGAGGAAATTCCGGCGGAACACATCTCCAGGTTATTCGACCGATTCTATCGCGCAGATCAATCTCGGCAACGATCCAACAGTGGTAGTGGCACCGGGCTTGGTTTGGCCATTGTAAACTCTATTATTGAATTGCATGGTGGACGCATTGCGGTCACATCTGCGCACCGAACAACAGCTTTTCATGTCACGCTACCGTTAAAGGTCAGCGAATTGAACGGTTGAGAAGTACAACAGGCTAAGAAATGCGCGTTCCCGGGTGTTCTAATTTGCGCAGCGCTCCAGGCACTTCGATAGGTGAGCATCAAATTGACTGATCCTTTGCAGAATATCTCTGATCGTTTCTACCTGCACGATCAACGCTCACTTTGATTCGAAAAAGTGTGCGGATTTTGGCATACAGACTGAGCCTATCAGTAACCGACCGGTAAACCCATCTTGAACCTCCGGGGCACCGCCCCTGATAGTGTCCACTAAAGTTTACGTGGACACTTGCTATGGATGATATAAGCGTACCGCCGCGCCGACGTCGGCGGCATTCACCCGAGTTCAAGGCAAAGGTTATCGCCGCCTGCCAGGAACCCGGCGTATCCGTGGCCAGAGTCGCTCTGGATCATGGCCTGAACGCCAACATGGTCCGACTTTGGATCAAGGCCTCACGCGCGACACCAAAGGCAAGCCCCGCCACCTTTGTACCGCTGGCCCTGCCGGCACCGATAGCCACACCCCCATCGACAATAGCAGAGGAAGTCATTCGCATCGAGGTTCCTCGCGCAAGTGGTGTGATTACCATTACCTGGCCCGCCAGTCACGCCGACCGGGCCGTGTCGCTGCTGCGCGAACTGCTTCTGTGATTCGGGTCGACGGCATCTGGCTGGCCACCGAGCCGATGGATATGCGCGCCGGCCCGGATACCGCCCTGGCCCGCGTGGTCCAGGTGTTCGGCGAGGCCCGGGCCCACCACGCCTACCTGTTCGCCAACAAGCGCGGCAACCGCGTGAAGATCCTGCTGCACGACGGCCTGGGGTTGTGGCTGCTGGCCCGGCGCCTGAACGAGGGGCGCTTCAAGTGGACCCGGCCAGGTTGCGATAACGCCACGGTATCCCTGTCCGAGGAGCAGCTACAGGCCCTGCTGGTGGGCTTGCCCTGGCAGCACCTTGACGAGCAGGCCATTACCTTCCTGTAGCTACCCCAGCCACGCCTGGCCCGCAAAGGAAGCAATACACGCCATTGGTGCTCGCCTGCTCCGCCAGCCTCTGGGATACTGGGGGCCATGTCTGTACAGACCGACCTCAACCAACTGAGCTCCGACCAACTCCGTATCCTCGCGGGGAATCTGTTGCAGCAGGTTGAACGCCAGGATCAGGCGATCCTTCACCAGCAGGCTATCAATGACAAGTTGACCCACGAACTGGCTGTCCTCAAGCGTCACCGGTTTGGCCGCCGCAGTGAGTGCATGAGCCCGGACCAGGCAAGCTTGCTGGATGAACTGGTCGATGGCGACATTGCCGCCATTGAGGCGGAATTACCGGAGCCGCCGCCCGCGGTACCGGCCCGTACTCCGGGGAAGCAACAACCCCGCCGCCAGCCCCTGCCACCGGAACTGCCGCGCACGATCATTACCCACGAGCCCGACAGCACCGAGTGCCGTTGCGGCTGCCAGCTCAAGCGCATTGGCGAGGATGTCAGCGAGAAACTGGATTACACCCCGGGCGAGTTCACGGTGGAGCGCCATGTGCGCGGCAAGTGGGCCTGTGGGGACTGTGAGACCCTGGTGCAGGCGCCGGTACCGGCCCAGGTCATCGACAAGGGTATCCCGACCTCGGGCCTGCTCGCCCATGTGCTGGTGGCGAAGTACGCTGACCACCTGCCGCTGTACCGCCAGGAAAGCATCTTTGAACGGGCAGGCTACGCCATTGCCCGCTCCACCCTGGCCGAGTGGGTGGGCCGTTGCGGTGTGGCCCTGCAGCCCCTGGTGGATGCCCTGCGGGAGGAACTGATCAAAGAGGGCATCCTGCACGCGGACGAAACCCCGGTGCCGATGCTGGCGCCGGGGAAGAAGAAAACCCACCAGGCCTACATCTGGGCCTATGCCAGTACACAACAGAGCGCTTTGCAGGCAGTCATCTACGAGTTTGCCCCCAGCCGAGCCGGGAAGCATGCCAGGGCCTTCCTCAAGGGTTGGGGGGGCAGCCTGGTGTGTGACGACTTTGCCGGTTACAAGGCCGGGTTCGAGCAAGGCATGACGGAGATTGCCTGCTGGGCCCACGCCCGGCGCAAGTTCTACGACCTGCACGCGGCGAAGAAGAGCACGATTGCCGCGCAGGCCCTGGACACCATCGGGCAGCTCTACGTCATCGAGACTGACGCCAGAGACCTGACCTCAGAAGAACGGCAACAACTGCGGCAGGCCCGGGCGGCTCCGATCATCGACGAGTTGTACCACTGGCTCATTGAGCAGCGACAGAAAGTGCCGAAGGGCTCGGCGACCAGCAAGGCTATTCACTATAGCCTGAAACGCTGGCCAGCATTAATGCGATACCTTAATGATGGCGACATCCCCATCGACAACAACTGGGTCGAGAACCAGATCCGCCCCTGGGCGCTAGGCCGGAAGAACTGGCTCTTTGCCGGGTCGTTACGCAGTGGCCAGCGGGCCGCGGCGGTCATGAGCCTGATCCAGTCGGCGAAGAACAACGGCCACGATCCGTATGCCTACCTGAAGGACGTGCTGGATCGCCTGCCAACCCAGAAGGCCAGTGCGATCAGTGAGCTGTTGCCGCACAATTGGGTCGCGGCTGACAAGGTGTGATGGCCGGACGCTTACGCCTATCAGTTCCCTTACTAATTGTAGGGCAGTGTACGAGCATAAAAGGCGCAATTTATGGTACAACTTGAACACGTTGGGACTGCGGCTCCTCCTTCCGAGATCCCAAGCATGCCAGGACAGCAACTGCACTAAACGAGAAACACTGGCGCAAAACCACCACCTTGGGTTCTGAAGTTTGTCGTTTGACCTTGATATAGCCGGGAAGTGAGCAACAGTGTTCTACCACGATAAGTGTAAACCCTGATATCCATTTTGAGATCCTTCTGATCTCCATCGACGTGTACAATCCTCTCCCCCGGTCTCGCAATTTCCTGGGCGACGTAATCATTTTGAGCAATAGCATCCCATACCTTTAAGGTGATTTTGTCTCCTCTGTACGTAGCTTTACTTCCGTATCCTGCAACAGGTTTAAAGAATTTATTTTTTCTCTGCTGCCACAGATGATTCCTGTTTTCAGGTGTTACCGCAATGGTTCGGGGAATCCCGTTTGCCAGAATGGATATGGTTTTGGCATCGATTTGAAGTGCTTTTAGAGCCAGAGCATCTGATAAAACCGTCAAATTCAATTTGTTCGCAAAAATAGCATGATGATAAGGGCCAGGTGTCACAACTGTAAGCCCTCTCAGATAGGCATTTCTAATACCCGCATAGCGTTCATCTTCGAAGTAAAAGTCCGTCGATCTGTTATAAATAAGATCGATCTTCTTTCCATCAGCAGTGAGAAAATTCCCATCTGAAGTCAACTCCGATGGGTCAATAATCACGCACTCTATTTGATGTTTTTGAAAAAGTTCGGCGAAAAGAAGAAACTCGGGAAACAGGTATTGCTCTTGAGGGCTATCATCCACTACTGCAATCGTATTCAATGGCAACTCACCGCGTTGCAATGTCCATTCTTCGAGAAACATATCTAGAAAGACTGTTTCCAAATTGTTCAGATCCACTATTTTCTTTATGCCTTCACAACAGGAAACCTGTGCTTTTGCGAGCACCAGATTTAAGTAAGCTCCACCCGCATTCGTGTTGATTTCGATGAGCTTGGGACCCTCATCAGTCAGATGGAAGTCGTACCCCATCAGCACACCTTTGGGTCCAAAATCAGTTGACGCAACCGGTGGTACAGATATTGCTACTTTCTTTTGGAAAGATTCCATACTAGTGACATTTTCAATGGCTGAAATTATGCCTTCCATTTCATCAAAAATTTTTTCTGAAATATAATATGCGGTATCAGAAAAAAGATGTGGTCTTTCAAGCAATGTTTTCGGGTCGATATAACGATGCAGTTGCTGCTCAAGTAAGGTTCGGTCCAAGGTCTTACAGAGGCAATGCTTGTTCATGCTTTTGGACAATGATGATTCTGTATCCATAACTGTAGACTCTAAGGGTTAGCAATCGAACGGCGATACGAACATTTTTGGCAACTGAGTATTCGGGTCATTGTTGAATTAATGGCCTTGTGTGACGAAATACAGTTGAATAACATCGCAAGAATTTTTCAAAGGGGAGATGACTATCAATCCAACTCGAGAAGTTTGCGCTTGCCAAGCTTGTCTTTCCATTCCTCAGCGTCGGCCAGCGGCAGTTTAGCTTCTGTAATATTTGGCCAGGATTGACAAAGCTCCGCATTCAGAAATAAAAATTCAGATTCCGCTCCGGGTAGTTCATCCTCAGAGTAAATTGCATCGACCGGACATTCGGGTTCACACAGCGCACAATCGATACACTCATCGGGATGTATCACCAACATGTTGGGACCTTCATAAAAACAGTCGACCGGACAAACATCCACACAATCAGTGTATTTACATTTGATACAGTTTTCACCAACAATAAAGGTCATTTTCGCTCACAATGTTAGCTATACGATTGAAAGTTCAATGCTAGTGTAATCTCCACATTTTTGACTGCATCTAGAAGTAGTGCTCTAAGCTGCTAGCATCAGCGTCCAATTTGATTTTATTCCGCCATCGACCATGGTAAGCCGCTCATTGTTGTAACGCCACAGTCATTCCGCAGTATCAAAACGCAGTGTTACATGAACTAAAAGTACCAGGCGGCATCCAGCGACAGGTAGCCGTCCTTCCTAAATCCAGCCAGCAGTCCACTCTCTGACACATTGGAAAACAGTCTAAGCTCGGCGCTCAACGTCCAACGCTCACCAAAACGGCGCTGCGCCTCAACTATGCTAATGGCCTCACGATTATTCACATCAATATTTGCGCCCACCAGAATATTCGTGTCATCCAGATCGTTGAGGGTGAATCTGGCTCCTACAAACACGTCATCATCAAGGGTTGTGGGGGGAGCGGCATCGTCGCGCGCGTCGTACAGGTATTCGGCGAGGACACCGATGTCGGTGTTCGTATTCTGAACGCTATAAAACGTGTACTCAAAACCGCCCACGAAAGCGCCAAACTCTTCGCCCTGCCCGGACCGGCCGATCATCTCCAGCTTCCACAGCCAGGCTTCCTGCGTATACTGGACATCGAGCCCCAGTTGGCTGATGACATCGTAATGCGGCACGAGAAAGAGGCTTCCCGGTGCGATGAGCTGTGGTACCAAACGGGGCTCTCTGCCATTGCCGTAAAATCCAGATAAGCCAATGTCCCAGCTATCGACAGCTCTGGTCCAGCGCAATGCAACGTCCACGCGCTTATCCCCTACTCCCGAATCGTAAACAGCGTCGTGATTGGCAATTGGCAATGGTCCGCGCAATCGCGCATCATTTGCCGGAAAAGTGCGCTCCCGAAACCCCGGCAACAGGAAGACACCGAGCGTTCCGATTTCGCTCCAGTGCTCTAAATGAATCATCGGCTGACCAAGCTTTTCTTCAAGATCGATATCCTCAACCAGATCCGTTTGATTAACGATATCCACCAGGTGCCGGGACTCGGCGACACCCCAGAACACTTTCCCAACGCCTACCAGCCAGGTCCAGGGGCCGTTAAAGTGCTGCCAATTAGCCTCCCTCAGATCCCAGTGAGTGCGGTTTTCATCGTTTGCGTCATAGCGATAAAAGGGAATAACTGTTATCCGATCGCTTCCCTCGGCCCACTCATACCGAAGCTCTGGCGCGACGACGGCTGAAGGCGATACGCCACGGTGCGGATGCTGCTCATACTGTGCACTCTCGAAAAATGTACGTGGCTCAAACGCACCGTAACCAGCCCACTCGAGCCCTTCTGCCATACTCTGTCTTGCGATCAGTACAAAAACAGCTCCGTAGTAGGCCCGCCCGGCCGACCCTCGCAGCATGTTAACGGATACGCCTTAGCGCAGCGGGGCTAAAGGCCTGCTCAGTGAGACCGCTTTGAAATACGTAGGGCTTGAATGTCAGAGTTGTCGTTTTACCCGTCTGGACGTTTTCCATACGCAACACGTGCGCCCGCCAAAACTTGTCCAGGTACTTCTGATAGTTTTCGACATAAAGTACTTTCTTCAGGGCGCCCTTGAGATCGTAGAATTCTGTTTTGTAGATTCTATAGTCGGTTTGGTCAATCCACACAATCTCCCTGCTATATCCCGAATTCTCATACTCCGGTATTCTTTCCACCACGAAACACACCCATTCACCGCAGGGTTCATCCTTGAGCCAGCGGTATGAAAACTTTTCCACTTCGTCAGACAGCAGGTCTTCGTAGGCGAACTCACTGCCGACAAATGCGCTTGATATATTGGCTGAGGCGATGCGCTTCACACGCTTCAGAGACGGCAGGTAGAGCCACTGGTCATCCTCCCTAGAGATATGCGTATGGCTCAGGAAACCCGTGCCGGCAATGTCTCTGGGTTCATGGAACACCGTTAACGACTTGTCGCCATCTTGGGGATCATTTGATTCCCGAATTTGCCAACTGAGGATGCGTTCGCGACTTCTGCCATCTGCAGAGCTTAGCTCCATAGTCAGGTCCACAGCGGTATCGCCATAACCTTCATTTCGACGTGACGCCTCTTGTGCAATCACCAACCCCTTAGCTTCTGGTGTCATCGACTCGTCACTCTGGGCAAAGACAGATACGGGCACCCAGGCCAGAAAAAGTGCGCACAAATATTTGCCATTTTTCATTCGCTGTCCACTCCCATGTGTCCGGCAGAATCGATAACTGCTGAGGGATTCTCTGTATAGGCTTGCGGATTTGCCTCAAAGCGTTCCAGGCAGCGTTGCGCGCAAAATACGTACCGACGGCCAGCATGGGTTGTCGCGACCTCCGCCGCCCACTCGTCAACGCGCATGCCACAAACAGGATCATGCACCCAGGAGTGCTGCTCCGTTTTGCGGTCCCGCAATGCTCCATCTTCAAGCCACAGAATGCGATCTGCGACATCCTCAACGCGTGGGTCATGTGTTACCAGAATAATGGACTTGCCCTCATCCCGGGCGATATCGTGCAGTATCATCAACACCTCCTGACCGCTGACAGAGTCAAGATTACCCGTGGGCTCGTCGGCAAGAATAAGCGGGGGCGAGTTGATCAGCGCTCGCGCTATTGCTACCCGTTGTTTCTCGCCGCCAGACAAGGTTCGCGGTAAAGCTTTACGTCGGTGGCCAAGGCCCAGGCGCTCAATCAGCTGCGCGGCACGCTCGGAAGCCTGCTGAGAACCACCACGAATGAGTTGGGCTGGAAACTGGATGTTCTCTTCCACAGTGAGCGCATTCAGCAAATTAAAGGCCTGAAAAATAAAGCCTACACTGCGCGCCCGAATCATCGGCAGCTGCGATTCGCTCATGGAGGAAATTTCAGTCCCGTCGATATACACCTGTCCCGCGGTGGGCCGGAGTAATCCGCCCAGTATGGAGAGCAAGGTGGTCTTGCCGGAACCAGATGGGCCCATTATCAGTACGAGTTCGCCCTTCTCCAGAGTCATCGACACATCGTCAACAGCACGCACTTCGGTATGACCCGAGCCAAAGGTTTTTAAGACGTTATGTGCTTGCAGGACACTATTGTCTTTCATTACAGCTTCATCCTCCGCTCTGGAATGCCGATACGGGGTCAAGGCGCGCTATCTGACGCGCCGGCATTAGTGAAGCAGTGATCGCGACGAATACGCCTGCCACCGCAATTTTACTGACCGAGGCCACGGTCAAACGCAGGGTGACCGCCGGTATGAGCGTGGACAACACGGGCATTAGGAGTGCGGCCACCAGGGTCGCAAGTATCACGCTGGCAAGGGTGATGGCTATTGCCTGAAACACAACGCTGGCATAGAGCGCGCGATTGGTCGCCCCCAGCGCCTTGGCAACCGCAAGTTCGCGACGTTGCCGCGCAACCTGGGAGTAAATCGTAAACGCCACCAACAGTATGGCCAGGGCACCGCCGATGAGCGTCATCAGGGCGATCGTATCTGTGCCCATTTGCATGGCCATTTTTTTGTCGTTTATCAGGAACTGATGTGCCGTGAGAGCATGTACGTTATCTATTTCACGCTCGATAGTCTCGACGAGGTCATCTGGAGTAACTCCAGGGGCGGCCTTTACGAGCATAAAGCTGGAGATATCAAAGGATGACATAATATCTTCCATATCAATTTTATTAATGAATATGACCGAATTGGCCATCGAAAATGTTTCCCGAGACAAACCAACGATAGTGAATTCCTGATCTGTGATGCGCAGCTGACTACCGATCTCAAGCTGGGCCATGTGGGCGAACACCTCCGGTACTATCACCTCGCCGACAGCGGGTTGGTCCCGGCCAACCGACATCGCCCAGGGACCCGCGTAGGCGGCAGGCACATCGAGCCCGACCACGTAGGAAAACCAGCGATGTTCACCTGCTTCCACGACGGTATTCAGGTAAAGAATAGCGTCCACGGCCTCAACGCTTTGAAGTTCCTGAACTTGCCGGACTTTCCAATCCGGCAAGTAGGAAGTGGCCATGTGCATATTCGATACCCCACGCTGCATTACCCAGACGTCCGCTTTCACATTGCGTACATAGGCCACTATTTGCTCTGACTCGCCCGCAAAAATGCCCTCAAACATGATGATCAGCAGGAACGCACTGGCAGCAGATGCGATAGCAATCATCAACATCAATGGTTCCAGCAACAGACTTTTTAGCATCCAGCGCGTCATAATCAGCTCCTGAAAACCATACCGGGATCCAATCGATAGATCATATGAACAGGCAGCAGCGAGCCGACAATAGCGAATCCCCAACATGCCAGGACTGTTCGCAGCAGTGGTGTCGTTTCAGTAGGCAAAACGAGATAAAGCGGTTCCAGGCTCTCGATGAACACGCCCAAAAGTATTGCCAGCACTATTCCCACTGGTATAGCCAGGGATGCCAGCAATAGCGCTTCCAACATTACGAAACGCAGCAGATACCCATTGCTGAATCCCAGCGCCTTTAACACACCCAAGTTTTGCAGACGTCCGTTGATGGCGGCAAACATTATGATTCCGGTGACCAGTATGCCCACGATATACGCCAGACCTATCATCGTTTCGAAGATTGGCCCAAGCGTGACGCGCCCCAGTGCTTCATCTTTGTCAGCAAGTACCGCGGGAAGATAAACATCAGCACTGGGCACTGACGCCTCAATGCGCTGCGCGACAGTGGCACGATCCGCACCCACATCAAGGTTTACCAGCAGGAAGCTCAATAGGGGGAAAGTACTGATATCGTCGGCCAAATCGGATTCAAAATAGAAATCCAGAAGGTCATCAAACAGCACGAACCCAAAAGAGGTAAAGTATGCCGCGTCACCTTCTGAGATCCCGGCTATATGAAACTCAAAGTCAGACAGGATAAAGACATCACCGGGGCTGAGCTGGTATTTTTCCGCCAGCGAACGGTCGATGATGATTTCGCGATCTTGCTCGATCGGCCTGCCTGTAAACAGGCTGCCAGGACCGCCCCCGGTATCGTAAACAAACAGTGAGATGGGCGTTCTAACTCCTGCCTGTTCATAGATCAATGCGACAGTCGTTAACGGATAGGCGGAAGCGACGCCGTCAACAGCTTCCACCTCCTGCCGAGAAAACTGCGGTAGGACTGAGCGGACGGCGATCATATTCGACACGCCAGCCTGGAGAACGATCAGGTCTCCTCCCCTGTTCAATACCGTATTGCGTAACTGGACAAGTTGTCCGGCATAGAAGCCCTCCAGGACCAGTATGACAGCAACTACGGCAGCTATAGCCCCACCTCTCATGAGGGTACGACTCATATCAAGCCGTAACTGACGTATCAGGTACAGGAGCATCCTCCTTCTCCATCGTCATGCTGTCACTGGGGAGCCCAAATCTATAGAAACAGCTGTCAGTGATCATGCTGTTCCGAAGTAATGGGGTTCTTCCGGAGAAACATCGCTTCGCCGAAAAGAATCGCCGCCATCGCGATACATGCCACCCCGATAACCAGCGGGTCGCCGGCAATTTTGACCATAACGAAGCCAGTAAGTACTACAATGTCCAGCACGATTGCGATCGCGACAATTTCACGCCTGGCGCCCAGTTCGCTGTGGAGATGTCGCAGCACGCCCCAGTGAATGGCAATATCCATTACCAAATAAAAGATGATCCCCAGCGCAGCAATTCGGGATAGGTCAAAAAATGCTGTCAGTAGCAGACCCAGGACTATCGTATACACCAGTGTGTGCTTTTGAATGCTCCCGGGCATACCGAAGTGACTGTGTGGAACCAGCTTCATTTCCGTCAACATAGCCAGCATGCGAGACACGGCAAACACGCTGGCAATGATCCCACCTGCGGTCGCGACCATCGCCAGAATCACCGTGAACCAGAGGCCATAATCGCCCATTGCCGGTCGAGCGGCGGCGGCCAGCGAATAATCGCGAGTCTTGATTATTTCCTCAAGCGACAGATTGCTGGAAACAGCGAAGCCCACAAGACCATAGATAAAAATGCACAGCAAAATGGAAATGACGATGGAGCGGCCCACATTGCGGTGCGGGTTCTTTAGTTCTGATCCACTATTGGTAATCGTTGTGAAGCCTTTGAAGGCAAGAATCCCCAAGGCGGTTGCACCTAGAAACCCTAGCAAGCCACTGTCAAACTGACCGCTGGAAGACAGGATTTCTGTCTTGTCGGCAACGGCAATACCCACCAGGCCAAAAGCAACGATTCCACCAATTTTGACTATCCCCAACAGTGATGCCAGCCCCTCAATGAGCTTGTTAGCCGACAGATTTACAACAAAGGCAAAAATAAGTAACGCAACGCCAAGGCTGGGGACAAGGATGCGGGTGTCGCTGACATCAAACAATTGCAGAGTATAGGAGCCAAAGGTGCGTGCTAGAAAACTCTGTGCAATCACCATCGAAAAATACATCAACAGTGAAAAAAATGCAGTTGGCAAGGTTGTACCGTAGGCCTCTTTCAGGTACATCGCGATCCCACCTGCGGAAGGGTACGCATTGGACATCTTCACATAGGAATAGGCGCTGAAAGCAACGACAACCGCGGCAGATAGAAAGGCAAAGGGGAACAGTGCACCGGTCATTTCGGCCATCTGCCCAGTGAGTGCAAATATTCCAGCGCCAATCATTACGCCAGTACCAAGGGCGACAGCACCGACCAGAGTCAGGCTGTTTTCATCATACTGCGATGCTCTCTCGTCCCTATTTTTCATACACTCCTCAACCAAGATTTCTAATATTCACTGCCGCTGAACGCAACAAGTGCCGGCTACCCAGAAATTAGAACCTGTTGCGTACGCCGGATCAATCTATTGATTGTCAGAATATCGTATAGGCGTAGTCAGCAGTTGCACCATCGAGAGGGACATCTCTCATTAAACTCGGCAGATTCTGTAGGACCGATTCTGTGGGCACTCATCCACTGCTACTTTTAGCCCAACTCTGGCCCGCTACTCCGAACCATCTATATGCGCGTAAACTTCACTGGTCCCATCATTTTTTAGCAGCAGTACGTCGTAGCTATCGACTCGCTCACCCATTTCCATGCCGGGACTCCCAACTGGCATCCCTGGCACCGCCAATCCTCGCGCATCGACCGGTGTCTCCTCAAGGAATTGTCTAATTAGCCGTGCTGGAATATGGCCTTCAAAAACGTAACCATCTACTACTCCTGTATGGCAAGACTGGTAGCGTGGCGCTACGTCAAACTCCTGCTTTATCGCATCGAGATTCATACGTTTCTTTGTGTTCACTTCAAAGCCAGCCTCTTTCACGTGATCCACCCATTTGTCACAACATTTACACGATGGCTGCTTGAATACCTCCATTTGAACAACATCGATATTCCCCTGTGCGTTAGGATTAGCCTCCTTGTCTGCGCAGGCCACAGTGATTAAAATTGCGAGTATAACGATAAGTCTTGAACTGACTATTTTGGAAGATGTTGTCACGTTTAATTCCCTTACTTAAAATGTCTAGGACGCTACCTGTTTAAGGCATCAGCTTTGTAATTGTGGCCTGGAAGCTATACAACCAAGGTCATTTCCCCCACCAATGGAGCAAGTGTGTCGATTATCATTTATAAAATCACCAATAAGATTGGACGAAATTGGACAGGTAGTTCCACGTATTTCCTACGCGCCGAGGAAACACTCATGCGACTGGGGTATTGTAAAAATGCCTAACAAACGATGAAAGGCAAACTCCGGCTACCATGTGCCCTGACCAATGTGTACTGCGCCTCAAACACGTTATGCTGATTGGCTAAGGGTATCGGTCTACTGATTACTCAATGATGACCTAAACATTACGAGTCTGTGATAGAAATAGCCCGGTCGGAATCTTCACTAACTAGAAGCTCGCAATAGGGTAATGGTTCCCAATGGGGTGGCCATAGTACGAAGGTGATCCACCGGGGACAGTCCGGCCTCCTCCATCATAGCGGGAAGCGCCCCACGAACATTGTCGGCCGTGGTCTCAAATCCGTCCAACAGTTGCACCAATCCAAACGTCATCCTCATCAGAAAGTTCTGAGGCCGCCCCCAGTCTGCTACGAGGAACAGCCCTTTGGGTTTCATTACGCGATAGACCTCCCTGAATGCTGCTCGCTTGTCGTCAGCTGTGAGGTGGTGGAAAAACAAACTGGATGTCACAACATCAAATGTGCTGTCATCATAGGGAAGCTGCTGTGCGAACCCGTGGTCATAGTGAATATCAAGCTCCGCCATTCGAGCCATCTTTATTGCTCGATCCAGCATATCTTTGTCGCCATCAATACCATGTATGTTAAACGCAGGTTTTGCGGTTTTGATAACACGCGATAACGTACCGGTCCCGCATGCAAGGTCCAGAACTTTACCCTGGTTGAGTGGCGGCAGAAAGCTGACCATAGACTTTTTTACCGCTGATTCTCGTGTCGAGAGGCGGACAACGGGATCGTAGAAACGATTCAGCCATTGGTATCGTAACGAATGAATATAGCTGGCATTGGATACCATTGAAGACACCTCTAGAACGTAACTGCGGTAGACACTTGGCAGAGACTACACCTTCCCCCTACAGGAGGGTAAATACTTTTTCGCCCAAAACTCTACTACCTGATCACCGGGGTAATCCCACGATATTTTTAAGCAACTCACATAGTATTGACCGAGATTCAGCAGCTTCCATACACGTCTGTGTTATCGCATTCAGCCAGGTACTTCAACCTTACAAACCAGCTTAGACGCGGCGTTCCGTCAGCCAGATGGCGTTGAGATTACTGTTATGTCATCTTTGGGTCATTCTGGCGACATAGTAGACTATCTATAGTATTGATCTACATCAACAAACTCTTCCAGGAGATACTGACCGTGAGCCACTGGCTATCCAGACACGTAAAACCGTTAAGTCGCCGTCGCTTTGTACAGGGGTTGGCCGCTGGCGGCGTTTTAGCAGCAGCACCACTATCGCTGCAGGCTGCTATTAACAGCGGCGCAGCACTGGGAACAGCGCCTGTGCTCAGCGGTCGTGAGATTGACCTCACCATTGCCGAAACGCCAGTCAACTTTACCGGCGTGACACGCATGGCTACAACCATCAATGGCTCCATCCCGGCACCCACCTTGCGCCTGCGAGAGGGCGACGAGGTAACGATTCGCGTCACCAATCTCTTACCCGTATCTACGTCCATTCACTGGCACGGTATCCTCCTGGATTATCAAATGGATGGGGTACCCGGCATCAGCTTTAAGGGTATCGCTCCGGGCGAAACCTTTACCTACCGCTTTACGCTTAGGCAAAGCGGCACCTATTGGTACCACAGCCATTCCGGCTTTCAGGAAATGACCGGTATGTACGGAGCCCTGATTATTGAGCCGAGAGCGGGAGAGCGCCATAACGCTAACCTGGATCATGTGATGCTGCTCTCGGACTGGACCGATGACGAGCCCATGCATGCCTTCAGCAAACTGAAGGCACAAAGTGACGTCTATAACTTCAATCAGCTCACGCTTTTTGATTTTACGCGAGACGTTTCGAAAATGGGCTTACAGGCAGCGTTCGATAAACGCCAGATGTGGAACGAGATGCGCATGAACCCCACCGACCTGTCGGATTTATCCATACATACACCGCTTACTTTCCTGATGAATGGAACAACGCCTGCCGGAAACTGGACCGGACTGTTTAAGCACGGTGATCGCGTACGTTTACGCTTTATCAATGGTACCAGTAACACCTTTTACGATGTGCGCATACCGGGTTTGCAGCTGACAGTAGTACAGGCGGACGGACAGGATGTTGAGCCCGTCACCGTGGATGAGTTTCGCTTTGGTCCGGGTGAAACTTATGACGTACTGGTCGAGCCGAAAGACGACGCCTATACCGTTTTTGCACAAAGTATGGATCGTAGCGGTTACGCCCGAGGCACACTAGCGCTCGCACACGGCATATCCGCACCAGTGCCACCCCTTGATCCGGCCGAATGGTTAACCATGTCCGACATGATGGGCACCATGGGCGCCAACGGTATGGATCACAGCGGCATGAGTGGCATGAATCACGCGAACATGCAGGACAGCGGTTCAGCCAAATCAGGCATGGATCACAGTATGCATGGCGGAATGGCCATGGATCATAGTAAGCATGGAAGCGGCCTGGCAATACCATCGCAAACCGTAAATCACGCACGCACCGAATACGGGGCATCAGTGGATATGCGAGTAGATACGCCGCGTACTAATCTGGACGACCCCGGTATTGGACTGCGAAAAAACGGCCGTCGCGTACTAACTCTGGCCGATTTGAAATCAGTAGAGGGTGTGTTAACAGACCGCCGTTTACCCGCCAGAGAGCTTGAGCTCCACCTGACGGGTAATATGGAGCGGTACAGCTGGTCTTTCGACGGTCTCGAGTTTGGCAAGAGCACTCCAGTCTCACTGCGCCAGGGAGAGCGGGTCAGAATCATCCTGCAGAACGACACCATGATGACCCACCCCATGCACTTACACGGCATGTGGAGCGAATTGGAAACAGATAAGGGCGAGCTGCAAGTGCGGCGACACACGATACCCGTGCAGCCAGCACAGCGTATCAGCTTCCTGACCACGCCCCATGATGTGGGACGCTGGGCCTGGCATTGCCACCTGCTATTTCATATGGACGCGGGGATGTTCCGCGAGGTGGTGGTGTCATGAGACGACGTAATGTGAAACCCGTTCAAGGCTTGCTGTTTGCAATTGCCACATTAAGCAGCAGCTATGTTTTGGCGCAAATGGACCACGGTGAGATGCAGATGCAAGGCGGCAGCGCGCCCGCTGATGCCCGTGACCCGAATGCCTATTCCGATGGCTACACACTCACCGAAGGCCCCTACGCACAGCCGGCGGGACCCAGACAACTGAAATTAGCCGACGAACATGTCTTTTGGGCAGTACTGGGCGATCGCCTCGAATATCAGGCGGGCTCAGACAGCACGCTGTTTGACCTGCAAGGCTGGTATGGCACCACTTACAACCGTTTCGTAGTGAAAACCGAGGGAGAAATAGCGGACAGTCGGCTGGAAGAGAGCGAAACCCAGCTGCTTTGGGGCCATGCTGTCAGCACCTATTTCGACACTCAGGTGGGTCTTAGACTGGACCAATACGATGAGGGCAAGGACCGTCAATGGATAGCAGTCGGTACGCAAGGCCTGGCACCCTATTGGTTCGAGTTGGATATGACTGCCTATCTTGGCGAAGGTGGCCGTACCGCAATCAACATAGAAGCAGAGTACGAGTTACTACTGACTCAAAGGCTGGTATTGCAACCTCGCGCAGAACTGAATGTCTACGGCAAGGATGACCGTAACAATGATATCGGTAGCGGCCTGTCGGATGTATCCCTGGGTCTTCGCCTGCGCTATGAGTTCAGCCGCCAGTTTGCCCCATATATCGGCGTGGAATGGACAGATAGCTACGGTGATACCGCCGACTACCGGCGTGCCGCAGGCGCGGACGTCAGTGATACACAGTTTGTCGCCGGCGTGCGGTTCTGGTTTTAGAACTCCATCTATTGAAAAAGCAACTTCTCATTTATCCCCAAGGAGCACACACATGAAAACCCAAACTCTTCCCCGCGTTCTCGCGATTTCATCCTTACTATTCGCCCTGTCGGCCCAGGCCCATGACCCGAAGGAACATATGCAAAACGCTGAACAGGCAGATTGCACAGCAATGAACGATATGGACCAAAGCAAAATGGATATGAACGATCCTGTCACACAGGCCATGATGGAGAAGTGCAAGAAGGGAATGTCCGGCATGGGAGGAATGTCCGGCATGAAGGGAATGTCCGGCATGGAAGGAATGTCCGGTATGAAGGGGATGTCTGACGGCGAGGAGAAGGCCCAAGATACAACCCACGAAGATGGCGACAGCGAGGGGCACGCCCATGATGATGATGGTTCTACCAATACCCATCACTGATAGCGCCTAGACAAGCCAGATAATGCAATTTTGCCAAAGGCAAATTTAGGAGGAAGTGATGTGATGGAACGAAAGTCTTTATCCTGTGGTAAATGCCTACTGACTGCTGCGGGCATAGTCATCTTCGGTGGCATGGCCTTTCTTTATTCTGGACTTTACCCAATGGGCGCCGATGTTCCACATAACTCCCTGACTTACTGGGTGCTGGAAACCCTGCGTGAGCGTTCAATCGCACAGGCGGCTAGCGACATCGAAGTGCCTGAGGACCTGAACTCACCGGATCGTCTACTCAAAGGAGGTGCCGACTACAATGACATGTGTGCAGGATGCCATTTGAAACCTGGAAAAATGCAAAGCGATTTCACTTTGGGCCTGTATCCCGCACCACCCAATTTATCGCTGGACGAAGACAAGCAGAACCATGGTATCCACGACGAGGGACTAGATACCCTGCGACAACAATTCTGGACTATCAAACACGGCATAAAAGCCTCAGGCATGCCCGCCTGGGGGCCGGGACACGACGATGAGCGTATTTGGAATATGGTGGCCTTCATCAGGCGGCTTCCGGATCTGTCTCCGGATCAATACCAGATAATTACAGCACGTGGTGACAGGTCAGAGGGGCAACGGCATTGATTAAATATGTTGGTCATGAACCAGTATCCCCGGTATCAATATCCCACTTCCAATCGAGAATATCTGGCATATCTCGACCATTTTTCTCGATATACTGTTTATGTTCGGTCAATTTTTCGCGCATACTCTGCTTGATGTACGCGACTTTCGCACCCAGTGATGGCACGCGGTCCAGAACGTCAGCCACCAAATGAAAGCGATCCAGGTCGTTGCGAACCGCCATGTCAAAGGGTGTCGTGGTAGTTCCTTCTTCCTTATACCCCCGAACATGTAGATGGTGATGGCACGCTCGGCGATAGGTTAGTCGATGAATAAGCCAAGGGTAGCCGTGGTAGGCGAAGATTACCGGCGTGTCAGTTGGAAATAGGCTATCAAATTCTCTATCAGCCAACCCATGAGGGTGCTCGCTCTGTGGTTGTAACGTCATGAGATCCACCACATTGACCACCCTGACTTTCAAGTCGGGAAGATACTGTCGTAGCAGTGCAACCGCAGCTAGAGTTTCAAGCGTTGGAACGTCGCCAGCACAGGCCATCACCACGTCCGGCTCACTGCCCTGATCATTGCTCGCCCAGGTCCAGATGCCAATCCCTACAGTGCAGTGCTTTATTGCAGCCCCCATATTGAGCCACTGGGCTTGGGACTGCTTTCCGGCAACAATAACATTAACCAAATTGCGCGAACGCAAACAACAGTTAGTCACACACAACAAAGTGTTTGCATCGGGCGGCAGATAAATACGGATAACGTCCGCCTTCTTATTCACGACGTGATCGATAAATCCAGGATCCTGATGTGAAAATCCGTTATGGTCCTGCCGCCAAACGTGAGAGGTTAGTAGATAGTTCAGCGATGCAATTGGCCTTCGCCAGGGTATTTCCTTACTCGTTACTTTAAGCCACTTCGCGTGTTGGTTGAACATCGAAGTAACGATATGGATGAACGCTTCGTAACAGGAAAATATTCCGTGGCGGCCCGTGAGGAGATACCCTTCGAGCCACCCCTGGCAGGTGTGTTCGGAAAGTATTTCCATGACTCGGCCATCGGGGGCCAAGTGGTCGTCTTCAGGCAATCGATCGGCGATCCACGCGCGATCGGTGACCTCAAATAACGCCCCCAGACGATTGGACTGGGTTTCATCTGGACCCATCACCCGGAAGTTCCTGGTCGCCTGATTGAGCTTCATCACGTCACGTAAATAGGCCCCCATGACCCGGGTCGCCTCTCCACGTGAGTCGCCGGGTTTCGCCAGGTCCAGCGCGTACGCGCGAAAATCGGGTAGGATCAAGTCCTTGAGCAGTAGTCCCCCGTTGGCGTGGGGGTTGGCACCCATGCGTCGGATACCCTCTGGTGCCAGTGCGGCCAATTCGGGTAGAAGAGTACCGTTCGTGTCGAACAATTCGTCCGGCCGATAGCTCAACATCCACTGCTGAAGCAATGCCATGTGTCCGGGATTATCTGCCAGGTCGCCGAATGGCACCTGGTGTGAGCGCCAGGAATTCTCAGTTTTCTTCCCATCAACTTCCTTCGGACCGGTCCAGCCCTTTGGTGTGCGCAATATAATCATCGGCCAGCGTGGACGTCGAGCAACACCTCCACAACGCGCGTCGCTCTGAATAGTCTGGATATCCGCAACCACCGTATCCAGCACGGTCGCCATCCGCTGGTGCATGATAGACGGATCTGAACCTTCCACGAAGTATGGCTTATATCCGTATCCAACAAAGAGACTCTCAAGTTCCTCGTGACTAATGCGCGCCAATACCGTCGGGTTGGCGATCTTATAGCCATTCAGATGCAAAATTGGTAGGACCGCGCCATCTTCAGTGGGGTTGAGAAACTTATTGGAGTGCCAGGCAGTGGCAAGCGGGCCGGTCTCCGCCTCACCGTCGCCGACTACGCAGGTGGCGATCAGACCCGGGTTATCAAACACCGCGCCATAGGCGTGAGAGAGAGCGTAGCCGAGTTCGCCACCTTCATGAATGGATCCCGGTGTTTCGGGTGCGACATGGCTTGGCACCCCCCCGGGAAAGGAGAACTGCTTAAACAACTGCCGCATGCCCTGAGAATTCTGCGAAATATTTGGATATACTTCGCTGTATGTACCTTCCAAATACGTGTTCGCCACCAGCCCAGGACCTCCGTGACCAGGGCCCGCGACATAGAGCATGTTTAAATCGCGGTGTTTGATAATTCGATTGAGATGTGCGTAGATAAAATTGAGTCCCGGTGTTGTTCCCCAATGACCGAGCAACCGGGGCTTCACGTGCTCTATCGACAAAGGCTCTCGAAGCAACGGGTTGTCAAGCAGATAAATTTGTCCCACTGACAGGTAATTGGCTGCTCGCCAGTAAGCATCTATCGCCTGTAGCTCTTCGGTGGAGAGCGGTCTGAGCCCGATCTCAGCTTCGCTAATCTCGTTGCCCTTAATTTGCTCGGTCATTGTCACCTCCTATATGCTCATTGCGAAGGTGGTCGATGGCGTCTTGCGCAATTAATAGTTCCTCGTCAACCGGTATGACATATGCCTGGATGCGAGAACTCGGCGCAGTAATTCGCCCCTCCACATCCGCGGCCGCTTCATTGGCCTCCAGGTCGACGACCAGACCACACCACTCCATGCCTGCACAGATGCGGGCACGGATCTCGCTCGCCCGCTCACCGATACCTCCGCCAAAAATGATCGCATCAGCTCCGCCGAGCACCGCAAGATAGGCACCAATATATTTTTGAACGCGATGACAAAACGCCTGTATCGCCAATACAGCGCCTGGATGACCCTGCGCCTCCAACGTAAGCAACGCCTTCATATCACTACTGATTCCTGAGAGTCCAAGCAAACCGGACTGCTCATTCAAGCCGTCTTGTAATTCACGCGCGGTGACCTGTCCACTACCGATGAGATGCAACAGTACACCTGAGTCAACGTCCCCCGGCCGGGTCGCCATGATCAGGCCTTCAAGGGGCGTAAAACCCATACTGGTTTCTAACGGTTGCAAGCCGCGCACAGCAGTCATCGAGCAACCTTGGCCCAATTGCAGGCTAATCACACGACAGGATTGCTGATCTGAACCGCTAAGCGCATGAAATCGTTCGACCATGTAACGGTGTGCGATTCCATGAAAGCCGTAACGTCGAACTGGATCACGCCCTGTTAGCCATACCCGCGGCAATGCGTACGTACTGACGTAATCGGGAAGAGCATGGAAATATGCTGTATCGAACACCGCCACCATGGGTATGGAATTGAATTTTGCTCGACACACGCTCAGCACCATTAGGGCCGGCGGGTTATGCAAGGGCGCGAGCATACTGAGTTCTTCGAGATCATTGAATACCGTATCTGTAATAGTAACAGCGGCGTTATAACGATCTCCACCGTGCACAACCCGATGGCCAACCAGCATGATACCTTTAAGCAAGCCTTGGCGATCAAGTTGAGCGAGAATGGCGTGTGCCGCCTCGACATGATTGTGCGCGGCAAAGCGTTGCTGTCCACCTTCATAGCCGTCCGACCAATTCATCTTCGCTGCGGACCCAAAGTCAGTAACGGTACCGCGATGAATCTCCGCCAATTCAACATCAACATCAACATCAACATCAAAAATACCGAACTTCAGTGAGGAACTACCACAATTAAAAACCAGTACTTGCATTGCAGCTAGCCTCACCCAAGACAAAAGCAATGGGGATGAAAAATAATCCAGAGCATGATTTCGTATGTTCCCTGTTTCAAATTAGTGAAGCCTACTACACAAGTAATATCTCATCTGATGACGGTGGAATCACAATTTCGAAAACTCTCGTTACCGATTTTATGCCGTACCGCACAAACAGTGGAAAACAACGATCATTGCACGATAGCGGACAATCTATGTCCGAGTTCAAGGTAAAGTTCTATCATTTAAAGATACCTGTTTTCTCCATGATAATATTCTGCCGATAAACTACATGCCGCAACAGCACAACCAATAACCGATATTGTGAATTACGAATATCGTCTGGATCTTCACAAACCCTAATTCCCTCACGAGCTTCCACTAGTTCCGTGCAACTATCACTATCGCCAGATGAAGCATCAGCCATCATTGAAGCCAAACGAACACTTTCTTCCATAATTTTGGCATGCTCCTGCATACTGGATCGAAGTTTCCATCCGTCTGTCTCCGCCTCCATGGTAGTAATGAGTGTCTCCATTTCCGCGATTTTTTGATTCAAGGCTTTTTCCTCTCCACTCAAACTATCATCGGCATAAGTATGGGATACGAAAATCAATAAAATGACTGTCATTCCCAGAAATATGGAGCGGATCTTCCAATTATCGCCTCGCCTTACCTGACTGGCCATTTTTGGATAAGTCACTTTAACTCCTTGCCCAGAAACTGGAGCAGCGTCTGCAAAGCGGTGTAATGGCGCAATACTAGTAAATAATTTCTCTATGTTTATGTTCATATTTTTTCTCCCGTATTTTCTATACTGGTATTACACTGTTCTGTTGATCCATTTACGACCGCCAAATCCTCGAAACTATTACTATACCCTTGAGCGGTCAAAAAATGAGGAATACGAGTAGAAACCCATCATCGCTTCCGTATCAATACAAGCAAAGAATAATCGATCAATTGCAGCTTGGATCCTTCACCCAGCTGAAAATATTTATTTTCACCCGGAGCATCGTGAGATGAAGTCCTGCCCGTATTCACCGCAATATGCCAGCCTGAGGCTATCCTGTCTGGCGGAAGAGAAAACTCCACAGCATGCGACTCGGCGTTGAACAGTAGACACAACTGCGTATCTCCAAATTCCTCATCATGAATCAAGCATCCCAGGCTACGAGCCCCACTACCCCAGTCTGGACCCACACCTTCCAGATCAAACCAGCTAATGTCTTTTTCAGTATAGAAATGCTCGGCACTAAGCACCGGGTAGCGCTTGCGCAGGCTTATCAGTTCGCGGCAAAAGCGCAGCAATTCCCTATTACTCTGCGTCAGAGACCAGTCATACCATGACAGCTCATTGTCCTGACAATAGGCATTGTTGTTACCGCGCTGACTACGGCGAAATTCATCGCCGCCAAGGAGCATCGGGACACCACGGGAGAGCATGAGCGTTGCGATGAAATTCTTGAGCTGCCGCAGCCGTAGGGCGTTTATCTGTGGGTCACCCGTATTGCCCTCGATGCCATAATTGGCACTCCAGTTGGCATCGCTGCCATCGCGGTTGTCCTCGCCATTGGGCTCGTTGTGTTTCGCCGCATAGCTCACCAAGTCGTTGAGCGTGAAGCCGTCATGGCAGGTGATAAAATTGATGCTGTTAAGCGGCTGCTTACCCGTCGACTGATAGAGATCGTCGCTGCCGCATAAACGTCGGGCCAACTCGCCGCGCATCCCGGGGTCGCCGCGCCAGAAACGACGCACCTGATCGCGGAAATGGCAGTTCCACTCTGACCAGCGCTGCCCTGCGAAATCCCCCACCTGCCAGGCGCCACCCGCATCCCAGGCCTCGGCAATGAGCTTGGTATCACGCAAAATTGGGTCCTCGGCTATGCGTTCCAGCAATGGTGGGTTGAAGGCTACATTACCCTCTTCATCACGCCCCAATACTGAGGCGAGGTCAAAGCGAAATCCATCCACGTGCATCTCGGCGACCCAGTAGCGCAGGCAATCCAGCACGAAATCCCGGACGACCGGGTGATTGCAGTTGAACGTATTACCGCAACCCGTGTAATCTTTGTATTCACTCGGGCGATCTCCCAGTAAATAGTAGATGGAGTTGTCTATTCCGCGAAAACTCAGCGTGGGGCCATATTCATCGCCTTCGGCGGTGTGGTTGAAGACCACATCCAGGATGACCTCAATACCCGCCCGGTGCAGGGCGCGCACCAATTCCTTGAACTCAGCCACCTGTTGCCCCACCTCCGTGGCGTAGGTCTCCTTGGGGGCAAAAAAGCCGACTGTATTGTAGCCCCAATAGTTGCGCAACCGCCTACCAGTGACTGGGTCGGTTCTCGCCAGTTCGTTCTGGTTGAATTCTTGCACCGGTAGTAGCTCCACCGCAGTGATGCCCAAATCCTGCAGGTACGGAATCTTTTCAATCAGGCCCCGATAGGTACCGGGGCATTGTACAGCGGAGGAGGAATGAGCCGTAAATCCTCGCACGTGGGTCTCATAGAGAATAGTTTGCGACCATGTGTGCTTGAGGGGCCGATCCCCCTCCCAGTCGAAATCGCAATTGCAATCGGCAATCAGACCCCGCGCGGTATAGCTCTCGTTATCTTCGGCTGCAGTATCGGCATCACTTTCCGAAGTAGCAGGATCGTAGTCACGAGCACGGACAAAATCCCAGGAAGCAACACCTATCAGAGCCTTAGCATAAGGATCAACGACGACCCGCTGTGCGTTGTAGCGAAGGCCATCCTGCATGTCGTATGGACCATTCACCCGGTAAGCGTAAGCCATCCCCGGTGTAATACCGTCGACCCATATGTGCCAGATGTCACCGAAGCGGTGAAGGGCCGGGTCCAGAACGATGTGCTGTGAGGACATTGTCGCGGCAGCATCGGGATAGAGCAACAGGGTTACGCCGTCGGCGTGGCGGCTGAACAGCGCAAAATTCACACCGCTGCCCACAGCCCAGGCACCCAATGGAAATGGACGTCCTGGCGTCGTGCAGACGCAGAGCGTCATGGCATCACCGTGCTGCGATTAGCGTTCCAGCACAAAATCACGATTGCCACAGGATATGATTGTGCTCCAGTGGTATCGCCACGTCACCCCGATAGGGTACAACGCGTGCCGCGTAGTCCCCTACCACACGAGTCGCAGGCAACTCGGCACGGTAAGCATAACCATTTTCCGCACCCACCAGCTGCCGTACGCGTGGCATATCCAATTGCTCCGCAGCATACTCACCTACTGCGTCAGCATAGAGCTCGACCCGTACCGCATTCGGGTCAAGCCCATCGAGATACACCTGAATTTCGAATATATGGATGTTGTTTGCGGTCTCTACCTTGACCTCACCGAAGCGCAACGCGGCCCATTTCTGCTTAAGCATGCGATGCCATTCCACTATTTGTAAACCAACCGCATCTCCCCCGGCGCTTCTTTCTTTCAAGGACGACGCCGCTGGGAGGTAATATCGCTCGGTATATTCGCGCACCGTACGGTTGGTCGAAAAATGCGGGGCCAGGCGCGCCATGCTTTCCCGCATCCGCTCCACCCAGGCTATAGGGATTCCGTACTCGTCCCGAGTATAGAATTCGGGAATCACTTTGCGTTCGAGCAAGTCGTAGAGTGCCTCAGCCTCGAGCGCATCACGCCCCGGGTCATCACCGTGTTCTTGACCGTCACCCAATACCCATCCTACGTCTGGTGTATAGGCTTCCGCCCACCAGCCATCCAGGACCGACAGGTTGATACCACCATTGACTAGCACCTTCATGCCACTGGTACCGCAGGCTTCCCAAGGCCGACGAGGTGTGTTTAGCCAGATATCGACTCCCTGTACCAGATGTTGGGCCAAATTCATGTCGTAATCACTGAGAAAGATCACATGCGAGCGCACCTCGGGACGTCGGATAAAATTCATCCACTGTTGAATCAACGCCTGGCCTGCTTCG
>Ga0070726_10000940_pt1 | contig 31657 bp, 25 predicted proteins | sample tdAd471_FD_67275 | JGI IMG/M metagenome (GOLD analysis project Ga0070726, IMG submission 67275) | Marine sediment microbial communities from the Atlantic coast under amendment with organic carbon and nitrate - tdAd47.1 | ecosystem: Environmental > Aquatic > Marine > Coastal > Sediment | place...
AAAGAAATCGGCGCGCATTTAGAATTTTCTGAAATGAGCACCGAAACCATGCCCGATGATTGTTATGCTGGACAATACACCGGTTTTTTTGATAAAGACACCTTATGTTTTCCGATGGTTCTGAGAAACTACCGTCCGGGAGACGCTTTTAGGCCAATGGGTATGGACGGAACTCAGAAGTTGAAAAAATTCTTTATTGATAAAAAAGTCCCGCGAAATGAACGGATAAAATGCCCCATTCTGCTGAACCGAAATAAAATAATTTGGATTGTCGGCCATAGAGCAGATGAATCTGTTGTAATTACGCCTTCAACCAGAAATGTACTGAAGGTGGAATTTTTTCTTGCCTAATCGATAATGATGATTAATATTAACGTATCATAAAATGTCTTTCAAGGGGGCTAAGTCTTTTGAATCCTTTCTATAAAAACCTGGCTTTATGGATAGTCATCACGCTGATGATGATCATGCTTTATAACCTTTTCAATCAGCAGCACATGGGAGAAACCAATCTCAGTTATACTGAATTTCTTGCCATGGTCGACAATGAGCGCGTTTCTGATGTCGTTATACAGGGACAACAGCTCTTTGTTACGGACGTAAACCACACTCGCTTCAAAACATATGCACCCCGGGATGATGATCTCATCAAAACCCTCCGGAAAAAAGGTGTTTCCATTAACGCTAAACCTGAAAACGACTCCCCATGGTATATGTCTATACTGGTTTCATGGTTCCCGATGATTGTACTTATCGGCGTATGGATATTTTTTATGCGTCAAATGCAATCTGGCGGCGGGAAAGCCATGTCTTTCGGCAAAAGTCGGGCCCGTTTGCAATCTGACCAATCGAAAAAGGTCACTTTTGAGGATGTTGCCGGCATCGATGAGGCCAAAGAAGAACTGGGAGAAATTATCGAGTTTTTAAGAGAGCCTAAAAAATTTACCCGGCTTGGCGGAAGGATACCCAAAGGTGTACTTCTGATGGGATCACCCGGAACCGGGAAAACCCTCCTTGCACGTGCCATTGCAGGTGAAGCCGATGTTCCATTCTTTCACATCAGCGGTTCAGATTTCGTAGAAATGTTTGTCGGTGTTGGCGCATCGCGGGTCAGAGATCTATTTGTCCAGGGAAAAAAGAACGCCCCCTGCATAATTTTCATCGATGAAATCGATGCTGTTGGAAGGCACCGGGGCGCCGGGCTCGGGGGAGGTCATGATGAAAGAGAACAGACCTTGAATCAACTTCTGGTTGAAATGGACGGGTTTGAATCGAATGAGGGTGTCATTCTTATATCCGCCACGAACCGTCCGGATGTGCTCGACCCTGCCCTTTTACGTCCCGGCCGGTTTGACCGTCAGGTGGTTGTGCCCCTGCCGGATATTCTCGGACGTCAACAAATCCTTAAAGTTCACATGAAAAAAACATCGGTTGCGCCGGATGTCGATCCTGTTGTACTGGCAAAGGGAACCCCCGGTTTCTCGGGTGCAGACTTGGAGAACCTCGTGAACGAAGCGGCCCTTTTAGCCGCTAAAAGAAACAAAGAAAAAGTTGATATGTCGGACCTGGAAGATTCCAAAGATAAAGTTTACATGGGTCTGGAACGAAAGTCCAAGGTCATCAGAGAGGAAGACAGAAAAACCACGGCATATCATGAAGGCGGACATGCCCTTGTTGCCCGTTTTCTCCCCGGAACAGATACCGTCAACAAAATAACCATTATTCCCCGGGGGCGGGCCGCCGGCATCACATGGTTTTTGCCGGAAGAGAGCGATTTTAAATATAAGGACCAGCTTGAAAGCGAATTGTCTATCGCTTTTGGCGGACGGGTGGCCGAAGAAATCGTTTTCAGCCGCATTAGTACCGGCGCTTCCAACGACATTAAAAAGGCAACCGATGTTGCCCAAAAGATGATACGCAATTGGGGCATGAGTGATGTGCTGGGCCCGCTTTCATATTCAAAAGAGGAAGATCACATTTTTCTTGGCCGGGAAATTGCACAACATAGGGATTATTCTGAGGACACAGCCAGGAAAATTGATGAAGAAATAACTCGGCTGGTCCAAAAAGCTTACAGTATCGCTAAAAACGTTTTAGAAGAAAATTTAGATATTCTTCACGCTTTAGCCGACCTTCTGCTCGAAAAAGAGACGGTTTTAGGCAGTGAACTCGATACACTCATACTCTCCATGAAACCGGGTTTTGAATTTCCCTCAAAGGGTATCAACGAAGAAGAAGCGGTTGAAGAGCCCCAAACAGAGGCTGAAACAGATCAAACAGAAATCAAGGAAGAAACCGAAAGCGATCCGGCGGACTCTTAACCCAAGTTTTACACCCTGTTTTGCTTCATGGCATCCCTTTTTGACGCCCAGCGTTCCTCGACCCGGCAGCGACGCGACGGAATCCGTCGAGGTCTCGTGGGAGCAAAGCAAAGATCCCGATTCAGCGGGGTTGCGGGATTGGCGATCGAATTGAAAATTAACATAATCTTTTAATGAAAACATATCACCTTAAATGGAATCAGCACCGTCTGGCTCTCGGTCGCCGAACGTGTATTATGGGGGTCTTGAATGTAACGCCGGATTCATTTTCAGACGGGGGGATTTTTTTTTCATTCGAGGGTGCAGTACATCAGGGCCAGAAGCTTTTTGAAGATGGCGCCGACATCCTCGACATCGGCGGTGAGTCCACACGACCATTTTCAGCTCCGGTATCTGAAGAAGAAGAAATCCGGCGAGTTGTCCCCGTCATCGAGCGGCTCGCAAACCGTATATCGATTCCCATTTCCATCGATACAAACAAAGCCGGCGTGGCTAGGCAAGCCATTAACGCCGGCGCCTCAATGATAAACGACATATCATCACTTCGCCTTGATTCGCAAATGGCGGATGTCGCGGTAGAATACGGGGTTCCTGTAATTTTGATGCATATGCTTGGAACCCCAAAAACCATGCAGATTGAACCCGCATATGTTGACCCTGTCACCGAAATTAAAGCGTTTCTTGAAAATGCAGTGGACCGCGCTGAAAATCAAGGCATTTCAAGATCAAAAATTATCATCGATCCAGGTATCGGTTTTGGAAAAACCCTGGAGCATAATCTTTTATTAATTAAGCACTTGAGGGAATTTAATACCCTGGAGGTTCCAATAATGATCGGAACTTCGAGAAAGGCTTTTTTACGAAACATCCTTAAAGATCCATCGGTTGAAGATATCGATCCCGAATCGGCCATCGTAGAGGCCGGCAGCCAGGCTTCTGTTGCCGCTGCCGTCTTAAACGGCGCCCATATGGTCAGGGTCCACGATGTTGCCAGTACACGTATCACTGTAAAAATTATTGACGCCATAAAAAATGCACGGAATACTTCATAGGAATTTATAATATGCTCCTTGTTATCGATGTCGGGAACACAAATGCTGTCATCGGTGTCTACGACGGCAGTCATCTGATTCAAAACTGGCGAATCCGTACGGAAAGACGAACAACGGAAGATGAGTTTAACATACTTGCTGCCAGCCTATTTGCAGGCAGCAATATCGATTCCAGCGATATCGACAAGACCATTATTTCCTGCGTCGTTCCACCCATGGTAACCATCCTCGATTCGTTCTGTCGAAAATATCTTGGCCATCCACCCCATTGGGTGGATGTCAGGTCCGCTCCAAAATTGCCGATCCGATATAAAAATCCATCTGAAGTGGGCGCAGACAGGATCGTCAACGCGGTTGCAGCATTTCATAAATTCCAAACCAGCCTCATCGTAATAGATTTTGGCACAGCTACAACGTTTGATTCTATTTCTGAGAAAGGGGAATACCTTGGGGGTGCAATCAGTCCCGGAATTATGATTTCTGCTGAAGCACTTTTCATAAAAGCATCCAGACTCCCCCGGGTTGAGATTTTTGTTCCACCCGAAAGTGTGATTGGCAAAGATACCGCGAGCAGTATCAAGGCCGGAATTATTTTTGGATATGCAGGCCTGGTGGACGGAATGGTCACGCGCATGAAGATGGAAATGGGCACGAATCCCCGTGTCATCGCCACAGGCGGTCTGGCAGAGCTGATGTATCAGGTATCTGAGATGATCGAGGTTGTTGAGCCGGCCTTGACCTTGGAGGGTTTGAGGATCATCAGCAACAGTTTATAGAATCTATCTCAAAATAATCTTTTGGCCCAATCTCGGCGTTTGGCCCTCGTTTTAACTCCTCGACATACTTGAGTATGCCTGCGGGTGAAAACTCGGCCCTGCCTTGATCTTGAACCAAAATCTTTATTTCGAGATAGGTTCTTGAAGCCTTTAAAACTTACAATCCTGTTTTGCAGAAAGTATTATTTAATCAAGCTCCATTGCTGCTTCAAGTTTTTTCATCTGTGAAATGATATCGTTTCTTTCTTCTTCACTCAGATCTTCACGCTGCAGACGATGCCTGAGACTCAGGACGATCATTTCGATCCGATAGTCGGCACAGGTATAGTTTGTCATGAGCAATTCGGATTATCCCGGATATTTCACCGATTATATTCGGCCGGTTTTAATGAGGGACTGCTTGTAGACACGGTAGAAGTTCTCATAATCGGTTTTCCCGCGCCTTAGAATTTTTTCTATTTCGTTTATATTCTTAAGGTTGATAATCAGGTTAACACTTTTGTGAAAGGCTCCCATATTGTCCATGGTCCTGAATTGGGTGGTGACGAGGGTCACAAAGATGTTCCGACGTATGGACATATTGAGGCGATCCAGATACTTGAGGACGTTGTTCATGTTTGGATCCCGGGTGCCAAAGCGTTCGTTGAGAACGATCATATCGAAAACGTGAAATCGCATTTGTTTGAGAGCGTCTTTGGGAAGCAGGGGCGCCGTGGTGTGATATCCCATGTTATACAAAGCGGTTATGATTTTCGCTCGAACAGCCGCGTCGGGTTCGCACAAAAGGGCTGTCTCCACCCCCTCTTCAACAAAATCAAACGGCTTATCCGAAGCATCATAGGTGCCGGCGTCGACTTCATCAATGATTCCATTTTCATTTTTCATATCGGAGTTGAAAGATGAAGATCGTGTACGATCGCGGGAATCGACAAAAACTTTGTTTTCACACTGGGGACAGGGTAACGAAAAAGACTGTCCCTTTGGGATCTTTTCGTCCGGTATTTTAAACTTAGCCAGGCACTTTTGGCACACAACATCCATCATTTTTCCTTTATTGAGATTGAAGATCCCCTGCTGCATCAAGATCTCGGCACATCTCTTCCCTGAAAATCGCTCAACTTAGATTTTAGATTATTTTTTCAAGCCCTTGCCGTATTCATGGTCGACCTTCAGGTCTTCAATATCCGTCGTAGCCTCTCCCCGGACGCTCTTGATCGCGTCGATGCCGCGGCCCACTTCACCTTTTCGAGAGCTGTAGGCCATGGCTGTCTCTTGGGTGATGACACCCTGTTCGTACAATCCTACGATATAATCGTCAAAGGTGCTCATTCCGAATGCCTCTCCGGCCTGGATGATCTCATAAAATGTTTTACCTTCGGATTCTCCATGCAGGATTGTGTCTTTGACACGAAGATTGGTGCGCATGATCTCAAAGGCTGCAATCCGTCCGCCGCCGACCTTTGGAAGCAGCCTTTGGCATACGATCCAGCGAACCACGTCAGCGAGCCGGGTGCGTATTTGATTTTCTTCTTCAGGAGGGAACATCCCGATGATACGGTTAATTGTCTGTCCGGCATCCACCGTGTGGAGGGTGCTTAAAACCAGATGGCCGGTCTCGGCAGCACTGAGAGCAATATCCAATGTTACCCGGTCGCGCATCTCTCCAACCAGGATCACTTTTGGAGCCTGTCGCAGGGCTGCTCTTAGACCGCCGGAGAATGTGTCGAAATCCTCTCCCATCTCCCGCTGATTGAACGTGGATTTTTTATGAGGATGATCAAACTCCACCGGATCTTCAAGGGTCACGACATGAACCGATTTGGCATCATTAATCTCGTTGAGTATGGCAGCCAGAGAGGTCGATTTTCCGCAGCCGGTGGCGCCTGTGATCAGGACGATGCCGTTTTTCTCTTCAGCCATTTCCAAAAAGGAACCGGGGATGCCCAGTTCCTGGCAGGTCGGAATTTTGGTCGCAAGTTTCCGCAAGACAATGGAATAATTCCCTCGCTGAGAAAAGATGTTGGTCCTGAAGCGAGCTTTGCCGGGGAGTTCATAGGAAGAATCACAGGATCCCTCGAGCAAGAGATTCTCGGTGAGCCGTCGGTTCTGGTTGATAAGATTGAGGGCGAAAATTTCAGCCTGAAAAGGGGTGATTTCATGAAACGGCGGGTCCATATCCACCACAGCAAGTTCGCCGGAAGTTTCAACCTGGAATGGTTTTCCAACGGTAATATTCAGATCTGAAACATTGTCGTAGGTATCCAGCATTCTTGCCAAAATATGATCAATCTCCTGCTTTTTCACAATATATCCTCATAAGATTGTCATGCCTCGGTGAAGTCAGCGGGGGGATCCTTTAAAAATTCTCTGAATCTTCCCTTGTCATTGGCTTTGGCATAAGCGTCGTCAGCCCCGATCCATCCTTTGTTAAGCAGTTCCATAACGGCATCATCCAAAAGCTGCATGCCGTATTTTCTCCCGGTCTGAATTACCGAGGGAATCTGGTGGGTTTTACCTTCGCGGATAAGATTTCGGGCCGCTGGAGTTGCAATTAATATCTCAAGGGCGGCGCAGAGCCCATTTGTATCGACTCTTTTTAACAAGACCTGCGCGATAACCGCCCGGATTCCGTCGGCCAGTGTCGAACGGATTTGAGCCTGTTCACTTGAAGGGAACACCTCAATGATACGATCGATTGTTTTTGCTGCGCTCATGGTATGCAAGGTGCCAAAAACAAGGTGACCGGTTGACGCGGCTTCTATGGCAAGGGATATGGTTTCAAGATCCCTCATTTCACCCACGAGAATGATGTCCGGGTCCTCTCGAAGAGCACCCCTTAGCGCCGAGCTGAATGACCGGGTATGGATTCCAACTTCTCGGTGGTTTACAATGCAACTTTGGCTCTTGTGAACAAATTCGATGGGGTCTTCAATGGTAATTATATGGTCTTTCCGGGTACGGTTTGCAACATCGATGATTGCGGCCAAGGTGGTCGATTTGCCGCTTCCGGTCGGGCCGGTTACCAAAACCAGCCCCCTGGGGAGTGAGGCCAGTTTGGAAATTACATTGGGAAGACCCAGATCTTCGGCGGTCATTATTTTTTCAGGAATTTGCCTGAAAACCGCACCCACACCATTTCTCTGCATAAAGAAATTTGATCGATACCGGGCAATGCCGGGTATTTCATATCCGAAATCGACATCTCCCGTCTCCTCAAACTCCTTGATCTTGTGTTCGGGCGCAATTTCATAGAGCATGGCTTTCAATTCATCATTTTCCATCACCTTATATTTAATCCTCTCCATTTCACCCCTTATTCGGAGGGCTGGCGGCTGGCCGGATACAAGGTGAAGATCTGAGGCACTCTGCTCATTCATCAATTTAAAAAACGCATCAATTTTTGCCATATCGTTCTATCCGTTTATTCAGAATGTCTAAACAGCTTTAGTTTGTCATCCTCCTCCTCCCTGATGCTGGCGTCTTCTTTTCCGATTTCAAGGAGTTTGGTATGGGTTTCAATAACGGCACGAATCTGGACTTCGATCTGCATGCGTTGCCGTTTTAATTCAATAATATCTTCATGAAGCTGTGCCAGTCGGTTTTGCGCCCTATTAAGGATTTTTTCCGCCGCAACCTCTCCCTCGGCAACAACCAATTCCGCCGATTTCCTGGCGTTTTGCTTCATCTGTTCCAAAACTTTCTGGGAATTCAGCATCGCGCGCTTGAAACTCTCCTCCCGCTCCCGGTATCCCTGACCCTCGAGTTGAAGCCGTTTAATTTCTTTACGCAAGCGCTTATTTTCACTTTGTAACGATTCGAAGACATCCGCCATTTGTTCGAGAAAAGTGTCCACCTCCCGGACATCAAAGCCTCTGAACTTTGTTTTAAACTGCTGCTGCTGTATATCAAGGGGAGTAATGTTCATGATGTGTCACCTGTTTTCTTTGATTACATAAAATTTGCGGACAATCTCAAAAGGCTGTTGACGACAAAATTTTGCAGAAATATCACGCCAAGTATAACAATAATCGGGGAAAAATCGATACCGCCAAAATTGACGGGGATTTTTTCGCGAATTCGGTACAGAACCGGTTCGGTCACATTATGAATAAACCGGACGATGGGATTATAGGGATCTGGATTCACCCACGAAAGTACCGCCCGCGCGATAACGATCCACATATAAAACGTGAGAACATAACGGAGAATAACTGCAACAGCCATTAAAAAATTGCCGATGATAAACATATTAACAACGATCTTTCGTCTTTTTGATTAATGAATTAGGGACAATATTTTTTAAAAATTTAATGATATATTAACCATAAGTCAAGATATTTCAGGCAAAATCGTTGACACACTAAATATTCAGACGATAAAAGACAGGGTAACATATTTACCCTTTAAACCTTTATGGGGTTCACTCGATTCTGTCCCAGGCGGCTCAAACGCCGATCCGTCGCCGACGGAAGCACCTGTTTGCGAATTGAACCCGCTGTGTCAATTGTTTCAATACACCGCAAACTTTATGCAAGAATAGTATAGGGAGAATAATTATAAATAGTTAAGGGAGAATCAAATTCATGTTAAAAGACAAAAAAATTGCTATTATCGGAACAGGGAATATGGGAGAAGCCCTTGTGAGCGGGCTCATTGCTTCGGAATCATCCAATCCCGAGAATATCATTTGCACAGATGTTCGGAAAGATAAGCTTGAATCCGTCAAAGAAAAATATGGAGTGATCACACTGACAAACAACATCGAAGCAGTTGAAATTTCGGATATTGTTATCTACGCAGTCAAGCCCCAGATCATTGCCTCGGTATTGAAGGAAACAACATCTTGCCTGGATATGTCCAAGCTCATCATTTCTATTGCCGCCGGTGTTCCTCTGGCTGCCATAGCGTCGTGTCTAAAAAAAGAATTGCGCCTTATTCGCGTCATGCCCAACATTGCAGCATTTGTTAAAGAAAGTGCCTCGGTTATTGCGGCAGGAGATAGTGCCACCGAAGAGGATATCCAACTTTCAATGGCGATCTTCAATTCCATGGGCAAAAGCATCTTCCTCAAAGAAAATAACCTCATGGACGCCGTCACCGGTTTAAGCGGCAGCGGGCCTGCCTACATTTTTCTGATTGTCGATGCATTGGCTGACGCCGGCGTAAAGGTAGGACTGGCACGGGAAGATGCCCTGTTTCTTTCAAGCCAGACAGTCCTGGGTGCTGCAAAATTGTTGATGGAGACCAAAGAACATCCGGGCAGATTAAAAGATATGGTGACTTCTCCCGGAGGAACCGCAATTGCCGGAATTCATTCTCTGGAAAAAGGGGGACTCCGAACCACCCTTATCGATGCCGTAGAGGTCGCTACCCAGCGATCCAAGGAACTGGGTGAAATTGTAACCCGAAATTTTAAAAATAACGGTTGCCAATAAATTATAAAGGGCTGATATGATTATGGAATATAAAATGGAAACCATAAAGACTTTCAATTATGACAGACCTATTATAGAAAAAGGTTATGCCAACCAAACCCTTTTTATAGATATCTCTGTTCCAGACATTTCTATTAAGCCTGTTGACGAAAAAATGAAAGACGTATTCATCGGCGGGAAGGGATTTGATCTCTGGCTGCTCTGGCATGCGGTGAAAAGCACGACAAAATGGGCGGATCCGGATAATGCAATATGCATCTCATCGGGGCCTATGGGCGGAACCCCCCTATATCCGGGCTCCGGCAAAAGTATTGTGACCACCATTTCTCCGTTAACAGGTTCCGTTATAGACTCCAATGTCGGGGGATATTTCGGGCCTTATCTTAAATTTTCCGGGTTTGATGCCTTAGAAGTCAAAGGGAAAACCGAAAAGGATATCGTAATTCTAATTGACGGCATTGATGAAAAGGTCCAAATTTTAGAAACATCGGGGTTGCCGGACGACTCTTATGACCTTTCAGCCATATTGACAGAACACTTTGCACAGGGAAAACCCCGACATATTTCTGTTGTTTCCACAGGTCCGGGTGCAAAAAATACGCGGATGGGATGTCTCAACTTTACCTGGTATGATTTGAAACGAAAGCGGGCCAGATACAAGCAGGCCGGGCGTGGCGGAATCGGCAGTGTCTTTGCTGACAAACGGATTAAAGCCATTGTGGCACGATGGGATACCGTTAAAGTCGACACAAATAATCCTGCAGATGGGAATGCATTAAAAGCGGTGGGAAGAAAACACTCCAAAGAGATTGTTGAACTCGATCCCAAGCAGAACGAAATGGCGACCATCGGCACAACCCACCTTGTCACCATTATGAATGACTTTGATTTGCTGCCCACCTATAATTTTCAATATGGAACGCATCCGGAAGCAGTCAATGTTGGCCAAGAGGTGTACAGACGAATATTCGACACGGGTTATGATGGATGCTGGATGGGGTGCACGGTTGCCTGCTCCCATGGTGTCAAAGACTTTGTTCCGCTGACCGGACCCTACAAAGGGACCAAAGTTTTCGTAGACGGCCCTGAATACGAGACCATCGCCGGATGCGGATCAAATCTGGGAATATTTGATCCCCACATGATTGTTGAGATGAATTTCTATTGCGACGCCTATGGCCTTGACACCATTTCAGTGGGCACGAGCATCGCATTTGCCATGGAATGCTTTGAGATGGGCCTCATCGACGAAACCCATACCCGGGGAATCCATCTTTCATTCGGCAACCGTCTGGCGGCGCTTGAGATGGTTCACCAAATGGCTGAAGGCGACGGTTTTGGTTTAATTGTGGGGCAAGGCGTCCGCCAAATGAAGTCGATTTTTGCCAGAGACTATAAAGCGGATCCTCACATCATGCAGGATATCGGGATGGAAGCCAAGGGCTTGGAATTCTCGGAGTATATGACCAAAGAATCTCTTGCCCAACAGGGAGGTTACGGCCTTGCCCTCAAAGGGCCGCAGCATGATGAAGCTTGGTTGATCTTTCTCGATATGGTGCACAATTTTATGCCGACCTTTGAGCAAAAGGCAGAAGCGCTCCACTGGTTCCCAATGTTTAGAACATGGTTCGGTTTATGTGGACTGTGCAAACTTCCCTGGAACGATATTATACCTGAAGATAACAAAGACACCCGAGAACCTGCAAAGGTTATGAAACACGTAGAGTGGTATGCTGAATATTACACCGCAGTTACCGGAAAAAAGACAAAACCCGACGAAATTATTCGGATGAGCGAAGGGGTTTACAATTTCCAGCGCATTTTCAACCTAAAAATGGGTTTTGGACAGCGGGATCATGACGACATTCCCTATCGAGCCATGGGGCCGGTAAAACCGGTTGAATATGAATCACGGCGCGATCGTTACGACAAAGAGCTTGTAGAGAAACATCACGTCGATATCACAGGGATGGACACGGAAGAGAAAATCCGGCTGCTCCGAAAATTTCGTGAGGCGCTTTATGAAGAACTTAAAGATGCCGTATATAAACGCCGGGGATGGACCGCCAATGGAATTCCAACCCTCGAAACCGTAAGGCGTCTGGGCATCGATTTTCCGGATGTTCTGGAATTACTTAAGGCTCACGGGATTGAATGATGTTAAGGGTTAACGGAAAGCAGCGGTCCTGGTATGAAGGGATGACCGTTGCGGATCTGCTCAGGGATATAGGCGATTCCCATCATTATGCGGTTGTACGCATCAACGATAAGCATGTATCCATGCCTTATTTTGAAAAGACTCGGATCCCCGACAATTCAGAGGTGTTTCTAATTCCCCTCATTGCAGGGGGGTAAGCGGTGCCTGAAGGAAAAACAATGTTTTTGATCTTCAGTCAGGCACAAACTTAACTTTGATTCGAATCATTACACAGAGACCTTTGAAAAATGTTCATTTTTGTTCAAGTTCAAGGAAGGCGAAAATTTTAACCACAGGAATACATTGAGTATTTCGAGGATAAAGCTAAAGCTTCACTTCGTGCATAATTTGAGACTGACGCAGAAATTGGGCAAAAAAGGGCGTTTTGCAAAGGTCTCACACAAATTTTATTCATTATACAATGTTCACTGAAACCATATCATTTCCCGCGGCATTTATCGCAGGGCTTCTCTCTTTTTTGTCACCGTGCGTGCTGCCGCTGATTCCGGCATATTTTACATTTATTACGGGCTTCTCCCTGGAAGAGCTGACCCGAGGCTGTAATTCAGAAATCAGGAAAAAAGTATTTCTTTCAACTTTTTTGTTCGTTCTTGGATTTTCCCTGGTCTTCATCCTTATGGGTGCATCAGCCTCTTTTCTTGGCGGCTTGATGTACAAGTACAAAAAATTGATACGGATAATCGGGGGTTTTTTTATAATTCTTTTAGGGATTCATTTAACCGGTTTAATCCGAATACCCGGCCTCGATTTTGAAAAGCGAATTGCCATGGAAAAGAAGCCGATACATTTTTTCGGAACACTTATCATCGGAATGGCCTTCGGCGCTGGATGGACTCCATGTATCGGGCCATTGCTAGGATCAATCCTTATTATTGCCGGCAGCCAGGAGACCGTATGGCAGGGAATTTTGCTCCTTGCCATCTATTCAGCCGGATTGGCCCTACCCTTTATTGTCCTGTCAATTTTTATCAATTTCCTGTTGGTTTTTATTAAAAAGGCATCAAAGGCGTTGAAATACGCCAATGCCGTCGCAGGGATCCTGTTGATTATTGTGGGGCTGATCCTTGTGAGCAATAAACTGTATTTATTTGTCAACTGATATGAGAAATTCGGGACGGTTATTTTGAAGATCGGCGGATATACCTTTTTATCAGCCGAACGGTGGTGGTAAGCAGAACCCCGCCGCTCATGACAACAAGAAGAACTGCAACCCAAACTTCCTCTTGATATTTCACATTTTCATGTGCCACCGAAATCCCTGCAAAGCCAAATAAAAAAACGACGGTCATCAATATGATAACAATGATACACGCGGTTTCAGAGTCATACCAAGGGATGAAAGATTTTCTAAACACAGGATTTTGATCGATACGCATCATCGCACCGGGTCTTGATGAACTCTCAAAAAGGCTTTTACGTGTGAGATTAAATGTTTTGGCACATTCGGGATTGTCGTGCGTAAAACCCGAAAGACATACACCGGGCTAAGAGCATTTGGTAAAGCCGCAGAAATGGCAGATCATACAGCCCTCTTCAAAACTGACGGTGTGGCTGCATTCCGGGCAGATTTCTCCAAGGAGGCTGTTGCCGTATCTGCTTTTCTTGTAGGAGCCGTCTTTCAAATACCTTTTCTCAAGAATTCTGCCAATTGCATCCGGGATCGACAAAACTAGGCCGCCATTTTGAAATACAGGATGTTCTCCACCGATACCCTTCAGCTGCTCTACGATATTTTCTACCTTTACCCCGGATCTCAAAGCAAGGGAAACGAGCCTGCCGATGGCTTCTGTCTTTGCGGTGGTGGATCTTCCTGATTTGCCGATGGTTGCAAACACTTCAAAGGGCAGCCCTTCAAATTCAGTGACCGTGACGTACAGCTGCCCCATGCCTGTTTTCATTCTGGAGGTAAACCCCTCCAGTGTTTCAGGCCGTTCTTTGACCGTAGCAGTGGGGGTGGCGAAGGGCGTCTCCTTTCCGGCGTAGGAAAGAACCTGATTTTCCTTGCTCCCGTCTCTGTAAATGGTGACGCCTTTACAATCCAACTCGTAGGCCAGATCATAAATTTTTTGTACATCGTCTACGGTGGCATCCCGGGACAGGTTGACGGTCTTTGAAACAGCATTATCCGTGTGCTTTTGAAAAGCGGCCTGCATACGGATATGCCATTCGGGAGAAATATCATGTGCGGTTACAAAGACCTCACGAACATCTTCGGGTATTTCGTTTAAATGCTGAATGCCGCCATCCATGGCGATGGCATCCATCAACTCAGAACTATAAAAGCCTTTTTTTCTTGCTTCATTCTCAAAGTAAGGATTCACCTCTATGAGCTTGTCATTATCCATAACGTTTCGGACAAAACTCAATGCGAACAGCGGTTCGACCCCGCTGGAGCAATCTGCAATGATACTTAAAGTGCCGGTCGGCGCAATGGTGGTGGTCGCAGCATTTCGATAGATAGAGTCGTTTTTGTTTTTGAAAATGCTTTTATCGAAATTGGGGAAAACGCCTCTCTCTTCGGCCAGATATTTTGAGGCTTCATGAGACTCTTTTTGAATGAATCCCATCACTTCTTCTGCAATTTCAAGCGCCCCCTCCGTGTTATAGGGTATTTTCAATCGATAAAGCAGATCTGCAAACCCCATGACCCCAAGGCCGATTTTACGATTGCCTTGCACCATTTTTCCGATTTCCGGAAGGGGATATTTGGACATATCGATGGTGTTGTCTAAAAAGCGGACGCTCAACCATATAATATCTTTCAAGTGTTTAAAATCGATGGATGGCACTTCGTTATCGTATGTTATAAATTTTGCCAGATTGATGGATCCAAGGTTGCAGGATTCCATTGGGAGCAGGGGTTGTTCTCCGCAAGGATTTGTACTTTCAATCTCCCCCAAAGCAGGGGTCGGATTATCCCGGTTGAGTCTGTCCAAAAAGATGATTCCCGGATCTCCGTTTTCCCAGGCCTGTTTTACCAAAGCTTGGTAGACTTCCGCGGCATTCAACTCCATTTTTTTGTTTTTGTCGCTCGGGTCTATCAAACGATAATTATCTTCTTTTTTTACAGCTTCCATGAAAGCGTCCGTAATACCGACGGAGATATTAAAGTTGTTCAATTCTTTATGTTCTTTTTTGCTGTGGATAAATTCCATAATATCCGGATGGTCAACTCTGAGAATCGCCATGTTTGCCCCTCTGCGAGTTCCACCCTGTTTGACCTGCTCAGTCGCCGTATTAAAGATTTTCATAAACGAAACCGGTCCGGAGGCGATGCCGCCGGTGGTTCCCACTCTGCTGTCTTTTGGACGCAAGCGGGAAAAAGAAAAACCCGTTCCTCCTCCTGATTTATGTATAATTGCCGCATTTTTCAATGAATCGAAAATACCCTCCATGCTGTCTTCTACGGGAAGAACAAAGCAGGCTGCCAGTTGGCCCAGCCTCCGTCCCGAGTTCATCAACGTGGGTGAATTGGGTAGAAATTTCAGTTCGGTCATCATATTGTAGAAAATATTTTCCATCTTATTCACATCAGCGTCATTACCGTACTTTTTTTCCGCCTTTGCAATGTGTTGGGCCACCCTTCTAAACATCTTTTCCGGCGTCTCCACCACTTTGCCGTTGCTGTTTTTCTTAAGATATCTTCTTTTCAATACGTTTTTAGCATTTTTGGAAAGATGAAGTCCATTCTTTACAAAGATGGACTTATCCAGCCGAATGGGCGAAGTCTGAGTCAAACCGTATTCAACCAATTTTGTCTGGATCATTTTATCGATAATCGGCATGGTGATGGTATGATTTTTCATATTGGCAATTTCTTTTCTCAAAAATCGGCTGATGTCCAGGGCCTGGTCAGTTTCAATTGGGTTGTCTTTGGCAAGGATATCCGAAAATAGTTGATCATCCCATTTGTACGCGGTTAAGTCGAAATGTCCATCATCGATAATTAGAATTTTTCCTTTGGAACCCATTGCCGCACTCCTATATAATTGTTATCGTCGTTATTCGGAAATTATCCATATCCGTACCATGTATGTTAAAATATGACAAGTATTGCATCGCTTGTTGATGTTATCCGAAGCCTGCCCGCGACGTCTTCGCCGCCGAGGCGTTCGGGAGACTTTTCTGCTCAAAAAAAAGAAATTCCGATACCATCAAGTTTTGATCAACCCTTAAAAGTCTATTAATTCGAAATCGTCAATCTTTCAGTGTCGGGAAATCGAATTTTATTCTGTTTGGATGAGGTTGTTATCGACTTTATCGAGTAAAAATTATACGGGCTAAAAAACAAAAAAAACCTGTTAAAACTTGCAAAAATTAATCGGCAGGTCTGTTGGAAAGTTTCGAGTCCAAATTTTCCATACTATATGTAGTATGTCAAGAAAAAAAAAGCGCAACATCTGCACATTTTATAGCTATTGAAGGCTAACTCGCTGAAAGCTTTAAAAAGAAAGTTTGAAAAATTATTTAAAATCCCATAAGGGGTGACGATAGATATGGTGGTAAAAGTTGTTACATGGACGCTATTTATATACTTTGCCTACTGTGGCTTGCTCTTCCTCGTTCAGCGACAGATGCTGTTTCCTCGTTATCTTGTCGAAACCCCTTCTCAAGATGAAGACATACCTTTTGTGGAAAAGATCTGGATAGAAACAGGTGCTGGAAAAATCGAGGCCTGGTTTCTACCGCCGGATCCGGTCAACGAGGCAAAGCCGGCGCCAGCGGTTATTTTCGCCCACGGAAACGGAGAACTCATCGATTTCTGGCCCCATGAATTAAAAAAATTCAATCGTTTTGGAGTCGGGGTGTTCCTTGTGGAGTATCCGGGGTATGGACGGTCTCAGGGGACGCCTTCACAAAAAAATATCACCGAGGCATTCAACCGTGCTTACGATGTTCTCATTGAACGCCAAGATGTGGACCCGACCAAAATCATTTTATTCGGGCGTTCCGTAGGCGGTGGGGCGGTGTGCACACTTGCCGCCCAGCGACCTTCTGCTGCACTGATTCTCATGTCAGCCTTTATCAGTGTCCGGTCGTTTGCAAAAAGGTACCTTGCGCCCGCGTTGCTGGTCAGAGATCCGTTTGATAATCTATCAGTTGTCCGTGACTATAAGGGACCGACCCTTGTCATCCATGGCAAATTCGACGAGGTCATTCCCTATTCCCATGGAATGACCCTTTACAAGGCATCCCGTAACGCCACAATGATCACCTATAAAAGCGGACATAACGATTGTCCGCCGAATTGGAACGTCTTCTGGCGGGATATTGAATCGTTTCTGCGTCGTTCCGGGATCATTGAAAATTCCAAGTTATCCCTATCTTGAAATAGACTTGGCAGTGAACGTTGATAATCGTAAAAACCCTATCTGGCGACCATGGCCCGCATCATGTCACCGGCATTTTCAGCATGATCTGCGATGGAGCCGATTATTTCAGCCAGTCTGACGATATGAAAAACAGTGACGGCATCGATATCCATATTCATCACTTTTTGCTTAACGATGTCTTCTAATTTATCGGCTTCATGTTCCTTCTGGCGTAGGGTATGGATAATATTTTTAATCACCACCCGCTGGGCTTCGGAGTAATTTTTAAAGTATTTTCTTGCTTCGGAAACCATCTCACCGAGCTGTTCGATAGGTTCGATTACAGCGTCCGCCAGATTGACAAAGTCTTTTTCAAGTTCAGCGGGAATTCCCGGTTCGGGTCTAAAAGAGATCCAATCAAGAGCATCTTCGACGGCATCGATAACTTGATCCTGTTCTCTTAAATATCTGAACAGCAGAAAATTATAAACCGGCATCAGAGTCCCTTTGGGCAGATGCCCGCGGATACGTCGTTTGATGGCGTCAGCGTCACTTTCCAGCCGGATGACTTCCTGTCTGAATTCTTCAAATGTTTTGCATTTTTCTGAAAGATGACACTCGATGGCCTGCTGAAACGCCCAGCCACATTCTTTCACCTTTTCGGCATGTTCCTGAAGGCCTTCAAAAGGTGATGTCATAAACATTGAAAAAAATGGTAACCGCATTGCCATCTCCTTTCATAAAATGATTTGAAGTAGTTTAAAAATGACCATACTGGTAAGCGCAGCTGCGGGCACGGTCAACACCCAGTATACCATAATTTTGAAAACAATGCCAAAATTAACCGCCTCGATTCCGCGTGCCAGACCGACTCCCAAAACCCCGCCGACAGCCGCATGGGTTGTAGAAACCGGCAGGCCCATTTTTGAAGCCACAAGAACCGTCGTTGCCGCTGAAAATTCAACGGCAAACCCACGTGTATTGCTCAGTGTCGTAATTTTTTTGCCCATGGTGTCCATGACACGGTGACCGGCCATGGCGATGCCGCAGGCAATCCCGACGCCGCCAAACAGGAGGAGAAAAAGAGGCACCGGCACCTTAGCACCGACACTACCGGTTTTTACCAGAAAATAAATCACAGCCAAAGGACCGATAGCGTTGGCCACATCGTTTGCACCCTGGGCAAGGGCAACATAGCAGGCGGTTCCCACCTGTATACGCCGGAAGATCCCCTCTGCTCCGGATTCCCTATCTTTAACAAATCGTTTCAAAACCGCCATCCCTGCAAATCCCAATAAAACAGACAGGATGATGGCAACGGCCAGAGATGCCGACGGACCCAAGTCCATCTTTTTCCCCAGAGGGGTCTTAAACAAAAACGACAAGACCACAACAAAAAAAGTAATGCCGATAAAAACCGGAGATAATTTTAATGATCGGGCAAATGTATCCTTTTTGGAAAGTATTAATCGTACGATAATTTTGAAAATTAAGTAGGCGATAACGACGCTAAATAGCGGTGAAATGATCCAGCTCAACACCACTGCAAAGAGCTTCCCCCAATTGATGACCGTAAATCCTCCGGCCATAATCCCAAAACCGATCATAGCGCCCACGATGGAATGGGTTGTGGAGACCGGAAGTGATTTCCAGGTGGCGAAACTGACCCAAAGCGCTGCGGCAAGAAGGGCTGAAAGCGCACCGGTAAGGGCCACATGAGGATCGGTCATGATATCCGTGGAGACAATACCCTTACGAATGGTATTGGTCACGTGGGATCCAATAAATACAGCACCGATGATATTCAAGATCCCGGCAAGAAATATGGCCTGGCGAATGGTAATCGCCTTGGCACCCACAGATGAAGCCATGGAGTTGGCCACATCATTGGCGCCGATGTTCCAGGCCATGTAAAAACCAAAAATGTAACCGACAATCAGGATGTAATACTCTTGAGACATTATTCTCAAATTGATAAGATTAAGGAACGACGGGCTGTGCCGCAAACCCATTCCTTGAATCTTGTACAGGGAGGTTCAATTTTCAGCGGCAGTGTTCTCTGGGCACATATCACGGCTTAATTTTTGAATCAATCATAAACATAAGGGTTTCTTGGAAGTCTATTTTGTTCTGCTTGATGGGATACTATTTTCAAAAAGCTAAAATGTCATCGCCGAACACTTTTCGAGAATGTCATCGGGGATATCATCAAGAAAACGGGACGGCCGGTTTAAAACCATTCCGGAGACTCTGTCATAGACGGTCCCGGGATAGGTGAAAAATAGGCGTTCCTTGGCCCGGGTGGCCGCAACATAGATAAGCCTTAACTCTTCTTCAAGTGCTTTTTCATCGTGAACGGCATGGGTCGACGGAAATCGTCCGTCAAGGGCCCATATAATAAATACCGTGTGCCATTCAAGGCCTTTGGCAGAGTGAATGGTGGAAAGAATTAAACGGTCGTCATCAGGCTTGTCCGCAAGAAAACCGTCATGGGAACTCGTATTCGGAGGCTCCAAGGTCATATCGGCTAAAAAACGTTCAAGATTATCGTATCGTTCCATAATGGTCATAAGATGCTCAAGGTCTTTCGCCCGCTTGGGATGATCATCATATTTATTTATTAATATGGGAGTATAATATTTCACAACAGCTTCACCCAATCGAACAACTGACATTTCGGATGGATCAATACTCGAAAAGAGATTTTTGAGTCTGTCTAAACTTTTTGATTGTTTTGATTTAAGTTTCTTTTTAAACAATCCGGAATATCCTGATTGCTCAGATGAAATCGATTCAAAAATATCAAGGGCGGTTTTGGGGCCGATATTGTCTAAAAGGAGAAGTATTCTATACCAGCTCAACTTGTCGTAGGGATTAAGCAGAAGTCTGACGTGGGCCAGAATATCCTTAATATGTGCAGATTCGATGAACTTAAAACCACCGACTTTAACAAAAGGGATCCCTTCTCTGTTCAGTTCGATTTCGAGATCAAAAGAATGAAAACTTGCTCTAAAAAGGACGGCTATCTGATTTAACGGCACACCGTTGCGATTCAGCGCCTGGATCCTTTCAACCACAAATTGTGATTGCCTGTTTTCGCTCCCGGCATTCACAAGCAAGGGCAACGACCCGCCGCTCTTTCGCGTGAAAAGAGTTTTAGAATATTTCTGTCTCGCCCGGTCGATAATCACATTGGTGAGTTTTAAAATCGGCTGGACACTTCGATAGTTTTCTTCCAGTCTAATTATCTGGGTTCCAGGAAATTTTTCGGGAAATCTTATGATATTTTCGAAATTTGCGCCCCTGAAAGCATAAATGCTCTGGGAATCATCTCCGACAACCATAACATTGTTGTTGCCGGCAAGAAGACATACGATTTCCGCTTGAATTTTATTTGTATCTTGATATTCGTCGACCATCAGATAGTGGTAGGTCGAACAGATTTTTTCACGAACATCAGGATGATCTTTCAAAAGAACTTCCAAGTATATCAGAAGATCGTCATAATCAAAATAATTATGCTCTGCTTTTTGTTTTTGGTACGCATTGGAGATGGCATGAATAGATTCAAGATGACGGCTGAAATGAGGATAGTCGTCTAAGATGATATCTTCAATGGACAAGTTTTTGTTAACAGCCCTGCTGAAAATATTTCCCAAGGTTTGCTTCCGGGGCAAAGAACCCGACTTTGATACCCCTTTCATTTCTTTTCTTAGCATACTGATGAGGTTTTCCGAATCAGATCGATCGATTATAGAAAAACCATGATTGAATCCTATTCTGGAAGCATATTTTCGCAGCATCGAATAGGCAAAAGAATGAAAAGTTCCGCCGGCAACGCCTTCACATCGATTGTCGAGAATCCGTGAGGCCCTTTTTAGCATTTCCTGGGATGCTTTGCGGGTAAACGTCAATAGGAGGATGGCGCTTGGAGAAATGCCTTCTTCTACGAGACGTGCCACCCGGTATGTCAGGGTTCTTGTCTTCCCGCTTCCTGCTCCGGCAATGACAAGAAGCGGGCCTTTTGTAATATTGACGGCTTGGAATTGGGAAGGATTGAGTTCTTTTTTATATGCAATTCGAAATTTCATTTTTCAATAAAAGAAGAAACTAACAAGCGACTTAAAACGCTTTTATCCCTTCTTTATAACTCTCGCAATTAAATTAGAATATAACATAGTAATTATCATTTACAATACATCGTCACTTCGTTTGCGGGCGGTTCCGGGTAAATTTTTCAAAAATTTTTATCTGTCACATGGTTGCTTCCTTGTCAATAGTTGTAATTATTATTTGCAGCCAAGCGTCGTTTTCTCTGCGTTCATTTTGGGTTGACATTTGAATGACTTATATATAGAAGACAAAATAGTAGTACAAATTTTGCTCATCAAGGAGGAAATTTAAATGAAGAAGATAAAGGATCCATTGAAGACAATCGCCAAATCACTTCTATCTCTCTCCAAGAAGGTTGAAAAAATCGCCAAACAGGCTGATGCGCTGATGCCTTCCAAACCGGTACCTGCGGCAAAGAAAGCCGTTGCAAAGAAAACCGCGGCAAAGAAAGCCGTTGCAAAGAAAACCGCGACAAAGAAAACCGCGACAAAGAAAACCGTTGCAAAGAAAACCGCGGCAAAGAAAACCGTTGCAAAGAAAACCGTTGCAAAGAAAACCGTTGCAAAGAAAACCGCGACAAAGAAAACCGCGACAAAGAAAGCCGCGGCAAAGAAAAAACCTCCTGCAGCGAAAATAGCTCCTCCTAAACAATTGGCCGTGCTGGATTCAGTATTTGATTCCATCAAAAGAGCCAAAAAAGGCGTTACCGTTGCTCAGATCAAAGAAAAATTGGACCTTAATGCCAAACAGCTGAGTAATGCGCTGTATAAGCTCTCAAAGAAAGGTAAAATCGAAGCGAAGTCACGCGGTCTTTATTTTAAAAAATAACGATGGTGTGAACCGTTGAAGGGCTATAAAGATTAAGTCCACAAGGCCGTCCTGATGCCGTAAAAAAAGAAGCCTTCTGTGTGCCTGAAATGATAGAACAGGCAAATGGATGGCTTTTTGCTTTATTGACAAAGGAAATTGTTTGCCACCCATTGAGCGTAAACCCCGACAAGGGGGTATTGGATCAATTAAAATTAAACGATGTCTTTTCCTCAATGAAGGTTCTTGTTTATAATTTTACAATTTAAAATACTTCCGGGGTTTGATATCTGAAAAATCTGTTTTATCTTCTTTAAGTACTGGATATTTGTCCCTGAGCACGTACCAGAAATTTAATCGTCATTTTGTCTGCCCGCATTTTGGTGCTAGCAAAAGACCCTGCGTATAAGGAGAATACGGTGTTTAAAAAATTCTTCGGCCTTTTCCCGGCAAAGTTATCACTATGTGCTTTCGTGATCGTTGTTTTATTGTCTTGTTCTTCTATCGATCAGAGTTTCAATAGGGGCAAAAACCCGGTCGTTTCTGAAGATCATTTTAAACAGTTGAGCGGATCCCAAAAAGCACTTGAACAGACAAATTCTTCGATTCTGTGGCCCCACGAAAAGAGCGATCTTCTACCCGATCCCACCCTTGTATTTAAAAAATTGCCCAATGGTTTCAGATATGTATTAATGGAAAATCACTACCCGAAGAACCGGGTGAGCATGCATCTATATGTTCTGGCCGGTTCTACATATGAATCGGACACCCAGCAAGGATTGGCTCATTTTCTGGAACATATGCTGTTTGACGGTTCAACGCATTTTCAGCCCGAAGAACTGGTGAAATATTTCCAGAGTATCGGCATGAAATTTGGACCCGATGCAAATGCCCATACCGGGTTTGACAGAACCGTTTATGATATGTTGTTGCCGGAAGGGGACGGGGAAAGTTTGGAAAATGGCCTTGTTGTCATGAAAGACTTCGCTGAAGGCGCCCTTCTCTTACCATCTCAAGTAGAAAAAGAACGACGGGTCGTTCTATCTGAAATGAGAACCCGGGACTCGTCATCTTATAGAACCTACATTTCAACCATCAACTTTGAGTTTCCAAATGCAATCATCTCCAAACGACTTCCAATCGGCAAAGAAGAAGTGCTGAAAAGTACAGAACGGAGGGACTTGAAAAAATTTTACGATACCTGGTATCGGCCTGAGAAGATGATCCTGGTATTGGCAGGAGATTTTGATACAAAATTGGCAGCAACGCTCATAGATAACAAATTCTCCTCCCTAGCGCCCAGAGCCCCCCCTGGGATCGTTCCTGAGTTTGGAGACATCAGCCATAAAGGCGTTAAACCTTTTTACCATTTTGAAAAGGAATCCGGAAATACGACGGTCAGCATCGAAGCTGTAAAAAAAGTTCCGTCAGAAGCCGATTCTTTGGACTTTCAAAAGAAGCGCTTGACCAAAGATATCGCAAATCAAATTGTAAAGCATCGTCTCGACGCATTGGCGAGGGAATCCGACACACCCTTCACCTCAGCTTCCATTAGTTCCGGAAATTTTCTGCATCAAATTAAATATGCCGAGATCTCAGCCGATTGTAATCCTGAAAATTGGAAAGATTCTCTTTCCCTTATCGAACAAACATTAAGAAAGGCTTTGAAATACGGCTTTACGGAATCCGAGCTTGCCAGAGTAAAAAAGGATTTTCTCTCAGAACTCGATAACGCAGTTAAAGAGGCTTCTACGCGTAACAGCCACGATCTGGCAAGAAAGATCATATGGAGTTTAAACGCAGACCGCGTGTTTATGTCCCCTGAACAGAAAAAAGAACTTCTTGCTTCTATCGTCAACTCAGTAACATTGAAAAATGTACACGATGCATTCAAGGAGTTCTGGCCGTCCGATGACCGCCTTGTACTCGTCACCGGAAATGCGAAGCTGACCGATATGAACATGGATCCTGAAACTCAAATACTCGACACTTATTTCAATAGCAGGTCTGTGACAGTATCCAGGCCCATCAAAAAGAGCTCTGTAATATTCCCTTACCTCCCAGAACCTGAAAAAGAAGGTCGGATTATCCGGACAAAAAAGATTCCTGATCTTGGAATTGTCCAGGTGGATTTTAAAAACAGTGTCCGTCTGAATCTCAAAAAAACCGATTTTAAGGCCAATCAGGTCATCGTTAATCTTGCTTTTGGTCGGGGCAAGTCTTGTGAGCCATTGAACATGCCGGGTCTCGCGCTTCTCACCGCGAATGTGATGAATAAAAGCGGTCTCGGAGTTTTAAAACGGGAGGAGATTGAACGGGCTTTGTCCGGGAAAAACACAAGCGTTACTTTCCGTGTCGGTGAAGATCGTTTTTTATTGAAAGGGGAGACGGTAACCCGTGAAGTCCCCTTGCTGTTCGAATTACTTTACGCCCATTTTGTTGACCCGGGATTTAGAAAAGAAGCTTATGAGCGTTCTTTGAAGCTATACAGGCAGAAATACATGGCACTTTCCAGTTCAATCGACGGTGCAATGGAACTTTCCGGCGTTCGTTTTCTTGCAGGAGGAGACAATCGTTTTGGCCTTACTGATTTTAAAAATTTCAACAAATTGACCATAGACAACGTCAGATCGTGGATCACCCAGTCCATGGGAAATGATGATGTAGAAGTGTCTATTGTGGGAGATTTTGATATGGAATCCACCATCAAATTGGTCTCTAAATATTTTGGAAGCCTTTCCCTGAAACCTATCATCAATCAACCAAAGGAAAAAAGATTGCCTGTATTTCCCGTCGGTCAATCAAAAGCCATATCTGCTTCGACAAAGATCCAAAAAGGATTGATCGTTGTTGCCTATCCCACGGAAGATTTATGGGATATCAGCCGAACACGCCGCTTATCTGTTCTGTCGGCAATTATTTCAGACAGGCTTCGTGAGCAGATTCGGGAAAAGCTGGGGGCTGCCTATACTACTTTCGCTTTTAACAGGCCGAGTCGTGTATATCCGGGATATGGAGTTCTTCAGGCATGGGCTTATGTCGATCCCCAAGAGGCAGATGGGCTGATAAAAAATATAAAAAAAATATCATCAGACCTGGTAAAAGATGGTTTGACTCGGGATGAGCTACACCGGGCCATAGCGCCTTCCCTCACCAGCATCAAAGATATGCTTCGAAAAAACACCTACTGGCTCGATACGGTACTAACAGGCTCTGAAAAATATCCCCAGCAGATTGACTGGAGCAGGACGATAAACAAAGATTATGCGTCTATTACACAAGAAGAAGTTTCAAATCTCGCAGAAAAATACCTGGATAACCATCGGACAGCAACCATTATAGTGAGACCCGACAAACCCTAACCCTAATTGATCGCAAACAAACTGGGAGAAATATTATTAGGGTTTAGTTTTTCACATATTTGGATCTGGGGCATCCTAAACTTTCGCTCAATTAGGGTCTTAATGCGCCGATTATGTTGGACAAGAATTGTATAGGAGATTACTCAACTTAACAAACTCCTCTGTGTTCAACGTCTCAGCCCGTCGAACAGGATCGATGCCCGAACGTTCCAGTATCTGCTTTGCCGTATTTGCGTCAATGTTGAGTTCGCTTGCGGCGAGCGAATTTTTCAGGGTTTTCCGTCTGTTTCCGAAAGCCGCTTTGATAACCCTGAAAAAGAATGTTTCATCTCGCACTGGATGTGCAACCTTACTTTTAAATTTTAATTCCAGGATCTCAGAATCGACTTTGGGTTTTGGATAAAAAAGAGCCGCCTTGGCATCGGCCAATTTTTTTATATCTGAACAGTAGCGGAGCATAACCGTTAACCGTCCGTAATCCTTGCAATCCGGTTGCGCTAAAATGCGCTGGGCCAATTCCTTCTGAAACATGAGAATGGCCCGGCTCACCATTTTTCTGGATTTTATAAGTTGAACCAGAATTTGGGAAGAAATATTATAGGGGAGATTGCCCATTACCACTATCTTTCGGCCGATATTTTCTGCCAGAACTTCGATATCAAGCGTCAATATGTTTTTTTCAATGATAACCGTATTTGAAAGACCGCTGACCAGAATCTCTGTCTTTAAGATGTCGATAATTTGATGATCTCTTTCAACCGCAAAGACCTTCTTCGCTTTACGAGCCAAAGGAATGGTCAGAGCGCCCAGACCTGCTCCGATTTCAAGCACAACGTCTTCAGGTAAGATTCCGGAGCGATTTACAATCATTTTTGTAAACCCCGGATCTATTATAAAATTTTGGCCCAGCTGTTTTTTGGGTCGGATATTGTGGGCGACAAGTAGAATTCTAGGAGATGTCATAACGTTAGGCAAGAAAGTGCTTCAATAAATTTTATGTTTTACGCGATCGTACGGCTATAAAAATTTTCCGGGTTACAAAGTAAGCCACAATACCCGGGAAAATTCCCAGTATTACGCCGCCTGTGATCATGGCTATTGTAACATCCGTTCCCAGTTTTAAAAGTTCTAAAATCGACTCGAATTTTACATTAAATGGGGCTGGATCGTCCAGAATAAACATCCCCGCTTTATAACTTCCCCAATAAAAAAGCGGAGCGGTCAAGGGGTTACAAAACCAGACACCAAGGGCTGCAGCGGCTTTGCTCCCGCGAAAAATAAACGCCAGGGCAACGGCGATAACCGTATGAAACGGCATGGTTGGGGTTATGCCGATAAAAACTCCGATGGCCATTCCCATGGCGACATAATGGGGATCTCCATGAAGTTGTTTTACCCGTTCCGTGAATTCCCGGATATTGATTTTTTTTAAAAACTTTTCTGTTTTCTTGACCCTAGAATCTTGTTCTGTTTTTTTCATCTCTTTTTCGTGTATCAGAAATTTGCTTTCGTCTAAAGGTATCATGAAAAGTCGTTATTTTCAACGACTCATTATTCTTTGCCAGGGCGGCATAAGGGGCTGACACCATAACAATTTGCCGCCTCGCCATCTCGGTTTCAGAGTATCTTTACACTAGCCCCGGCGCTTCACTTTGATCGTACGGCAATCTTTTTAATCCGGCAAAATGGCCCCACCGCATCCCAAAGAAGGGCGTTGCGAACAGACGCATATAGGACCGCGAAGCGATTGTATAACTTGACTTTTTATAGGATTTTTGCTGAACTCATATAAAAGTTTTGTGGGTGAATCCAAAACACTCATGACGAGAGTAACGCAGAAGGAGGATCACATGACCCGGAGAAAAGGAAAGTCTGTTAGTTTCGATGCAATGGTAAAGTTCTTCATCCAATACTACGATATTCCGACGAAGAAAGATGTCGACAAGCTTTTGTCCAGGATGGATCGACTTGAGAAGGCTATCAGGTCCTTTGAATTATATGCCAAAAGACGATCGACGCCCTCTGTAAAATCGGCCAAAGCAACAGCTGCCGCCGAAAAATCTACCAGAACTTCTTCTGACCAGGCACTTGAAGTTATCAAGAGGTTCAAAAAAGGCGTAGGATTTTCTGAGATTCAGGCCAGAACGGATTTTGGAGAAAAAAAACTTCGCAATATTATTTACCGGCTGCATAAAATGGGAAAAATCGTTCGCAAGGAACGCGGCGTTTATATTGCCTCTTAATTTTATTTTGATATTTTCTCTGACACGCATGGAATCTTAAAGGTGCCCCCATCATGAATACATCTATGGATAAGAACAGCCAGGATCTTAAAGAAGCCGTCACCGTTTATGGCTATTCTATAAAACATGCCGCAGAACTTAAAGAAATCAATTCTCTTTTTTATCTTCTTGAACATACTCCAACAGGGACCAGACACGCTCACATTAGCAACAGCGACAAAGAAAATACTTTCAGCGTAGCCTTTAAAACAGTGCCCTCCGATTCAACCGGTGTTGCCCACATCTTGGAACATACAGCTTTATGTGGCTCCAGCAAATTCCCTGTACGCGATCCGTTCTTTTCTATGCTTAAAAGGAGTTTAAGCACCTTCATGAACGCTTTTACTTCATCCGACTGGACCATGTATCCTTTTTCCACTCAGAATAGAAATGACTTCTATAACCTAATGGATGTTTATCTCGATTCTGCTTTTTACCCCACCATTGAAGAACTTAGCTTTAAGCAGGAAGGGCACCGCCTTGAACTGGCAGATGATACGCAAGATATGGATTCATTGAAACTAGTTTATAAAGGCGTTGTTTACAATGAGATGAAAGGGGCCATGTCTTCTCCGAACCAGGTCATGGTCCGATCTATTTTAAATGCAATCTATCCGAAGACCACCTACAGTTATAATTCCGGCGGAGATCCTGCAGTCATTCCCCAACTGACATACGATCAGCTTAAGGACTTTCATCGACGTCATTACCATCCCAGTAACGCTTTCTTTTATACCTATGGGAACCTTCCTTTAAGCGGGCATCTGAAGTTTATCCATGACAAAATTTTGATCCATTTTAAACGCATAGACCCCAAGACCGATGTTCCACCTCATCCACGATGGCGCAGTCCTGAAAGAAAAACTTATCCATATCCATTGGATAAAAACGAAGATCCAGAAAAAAAATGCCAGGTTTGTGTGGCATGGCTCACCGCCGATATCAAACATTCTTTTGAAATCTTGATTCTTACCCTTCTTGAGAAGATTCTTCTTGGAAACCCTGCATCTCCCCTGCGCAAGGCATTGATAGATTCCAAACTGGGATCATCTCTTTGCGACGGCACTGGATATGATGCAGACAACAGGGATACCCTGTTCGTCTGCGGATTAAAGGATGTCGAAAAATCGGATGCCGGCAAAATTGAAACGGTAATTTTCGATGTTTTAAAAAATTTATCCAAAAATGGAATAGACAAACACATCATCGAATCCGCCGTTCACCAGATAGAATTCCATCGAAAAGAGATAACAAATACGCCGTATCCATACGGCATTAAACTGCTCTTAGCTTTTTCCGGAAGCTGGTTTCATGGGGGTGATCCTGTAAGAGTTTTGCAGTTCGATGCGGATCTTAAACGACTTCGTCATGAAATTTCCAAAGGACCCATTCTTGAAACCCGGATTAAAAAATATTTTCTGGACAACCCACACCGGGTCCTTCTTTCCCTTGTTCCGGATCAGTTTATGGAAGAAAAAGAGCGCGAACGCGTTTCAGCAGAGTTGGATCAGATCAGAGACGGTATCAGGGCGTCAGAACTTGAAAAAATTAAAGAAGATACCAGCTCTTTAAAACAACTCCAGGAAGAAAAAGAGGATGTTTCATGTTTGCCCACCCTGGAACTCGAAGAGATTCCGAAAGAAATTCAACGTGTAAAAACATCGGCATCATTCCCCACAATACCGGCCATCTGTTATCAACAGGCAACCTCCGATATTTTTTATTTCCTGACAGTTGCCGGAAGTGGATTGCTGTCAAAACAACGGCTCCCTTTGGTCCCTTTTTTCTGCCATGCCTTTTCCAAGGTGGGCACATCCGTCCATGACTATGTGGAGATGGCACAGCGGATCGATGCCTATACCGGCGGCATCGGCCTATCCTGCGATGCCCGAACCGGCTTTGACGATTCCGGAACATGTCTCCCCCTTGTTGCTTTTAGTGGGAAATGCCTGGTGCGGAATCAGAATAAAATGTTTGATATTATTGAAGAATTTTTATGCAAATTCGATTTTTCAGACCTGGATCGTCTAAAAAGCCTTTTTCTGGAATACCGGTCCGGTCTGGAATCGATGATCGTTCAAAACGGGCACAGGCTGGCGATGACGCTGGCGTCAAGAAATTTTTCCATTAGTAATGCCCTCAGCGAGTCCTGGAATGGAATTCACCAGTTACAGACCATAAAAGAGATCACCGATAATCTTACAGAGGACACACTTAAATCCATCTCCGAGGAACTTTTCCAAATCGGCAGGATTTTGTTTACAAAAAATAATCTCAGAATCGCTTTGATCGGTGAAGGCCCTGCAATTTCTGCAGCCGCTTCACCCATAGCAACCTTACAAAACGGGCTGAAAAAAGGATCGGAATCTTTAAAAGCGTCCCATGGATTCGGTCCGCCGGACATCGACGTTTTTGATGCGATTCCCAGAGAAGGATGGAGTACATCCTCTGCGGTTTCATTTGTCGCCGCAGCATTTAAGGCCGTTCGTCTGGAACATGATGATGCACCGGCCCTATCGGTTATCAGCAAAATACTCAGATCCATGTATCTGCATCGTGAAATTCGCGAAAAAGGCGGCGCCTACGGCGGGTTTGCCCTTTATAATCCTGAATATGGGGTTTTTTATTTCGGTTCTTACAGAGATCCGCACATTGTTTCCACCCTCAAAGTATACGACGGCGCTCGGGATTTCATAAGATCGGGAGGCTACCGCAACGAAGATGTCAAAGAAGCCATTCTCCAGGTATGTTCTGAAATTGACAAGCCCGATCCGCCGGGACCGGCGGCCAGAAAAGCTTTTTTCAGAAAGATCGTCTCGTTGTCGGACGAGATGCGAAAACGGTTTAAGGAGAAACTCCTTTCAACTACCCGCCACCAAGTCATGAACGTTGCTGAAAAATATTTCCATGACATGGATGATAGACAGGCAGTAGCGGTGGTATCGAGTGAGGACAGATTGAAGTCCGCCAACAGAGAACTTGCGAACAACCCGCTGAAACTTTTTAGAATCTAACGCTGACGGTTTCATAAAAGACATCTTATGAAATCGTCGACACTATCTTTCTTGATAAACTGCCGCAGCCGCATCCAGTGCACCGGGCTGAACCTTAAATTTTTCAGCTTTGAGCAACGTTTCAAGGGCGGAAAGAAAAAGCAAAACGTTCCTTGGGTGGCTGGTATGCCCCATGAGTCCGACCCGCCAAATTCTTCCGGCAAATTCACCCAATCCGCCACCGATTTCGATATCGAAGTCATTGAGGAGGGCTTTACGTATTTTGATATCATCCACACTATCCGGAATACAAACCGCATTCAACATCGGCAGTCGTTCCGATTCCGGTACAAGCATGGAAAGCCCCATTATTTCAATTCCGGTGACGAGGGCGCGATGGTTTAATCGGTGTCGCTCAAAACGCCGCTCCAAGCTTTCCTCTGCAATAATCCGTAATGCTTCACGGAAACCGTAAATCATGTTAATGGGTGCCGTATGATGATATTTCCTTTCATCTCCCCAGTAGTCCCTGACCATGGACATATCCAGATACCAGCTCACCACCGGCGTTTTCCGTTGTTCAAGGGCATCTATGGCCCCCTCGCTCAGTGAAATGGGGGAAAGTCCGGGGGGACAGGATATGCATTTCTGGGTTCCGCTGTAGGCGGCATCGATTTTTGTTCGGTCAAGCGCAACGTCCATGCCGCCCAAAGAGGTCACGGTATCCACAAGAAACAAGGCCCCGGCATCGTGGGCAATATGGGCGAGGTCTTCCAATGGCTGGCATACCCCTGTGGATGTTTCAGCATGCACCACAGCAATGACTTTGGGGGCGCAGTCCGAGACGATTTTCTGAACCGCCTCGGGATCGATGGTTCTTCCCCACTCGGCATCTACACGGATGAGCTTACCTCCGATGCGATTCACGATGTCGGCCATCCGCGTACCGAATACGCCGTTAACGCATACGACAACTTCATCACCGG
>Ga0070726_10000943_pt1 | contig 31594 bp, 24 predicted proteins | sample tdAd471_FD_67275 | JGI IMG/M metagenome (GOLD analysis project Ga0070726, IMG submission 67275) | Marine sediment microbial communities from the Atlantic coast under amendment with organic carbon and nitrate - tdAd47.1 | ecosystem: Environmental > Aquatic > Marine > Coastal > Sediment | place...
CGTCTGCAGCAGGACATGCGGCGGGCGATGACACTCGAAGTCGGCATGCAGAACGCCGGCGTCGGCACCTGGCTGGTGCTCGGACTGTTTCCGGATCGCCCCGAAGCGGCAATTCCCACCGCGGTTTACACATTCGGCTGCATGATGACCGGAACGGTGCTGGCTCAGTGGTGGGGACGGCGAGCGACTACCCACGGTAATGGTACGGTTAGCGGTGAAGCTTGAATTTCGCCCTGGAAGAAGAGTTCGACAAGAGGGCCACATGTCGAAACGACACAACAGGAAAGAGATTCAAGCGGTCATCGACACCGCGATCAGCCGCGGCTGGCGACTGCTCGTCAAGAGCGGGCATACTCATGTCTGGGGTGAGTTATACTGCTCTGACGGTACTCGAAATGGCTGCATCATTCGTATTTACTCGACGCCGAGAAAACCCGAGAGTTTCGCTCGTCGCATTGCTCGCGAAATCGCAAAGTGTCCGCACGGAAATTGAACCACGATGACCGAATACGAATTCACCGTTATTCTCGCGCTTCGCGAAGCGGGCGACGAGACCACGAATCTGGCGGAGCGACTCTGCGAATACGGATGCGACGACGCTGTCTGCGTATCGAGAGGTGGGCAGATCAGTCTGGCATTTGGCCGAGAGTCAGAATCTCTCGAAGCGGCAATCCGCTCAGCGCTTGATGACATAGCGGCGGCGGGCGTTCCTGTCAGCGAAGTTGTTCTGAATGAGGACGAGATCCGTTCATGGCGGTCGGCCTGATTGCCACACAGAGAGTAGCCGTCTGCCTCAGTCCAGACGCTCGCGGAGTTCGTCGCGTTCTTTGCGGGTGACCTCAAGGTCGAACATCAGGTACTTGATGTCGAGACGCAGTTGAGCGAGGGCTTCCTGAACCAGCGACAGAATGCGGCGGCGACGTTTGACGGAATCGACGACGCGGGAATAGACGGGTTCGAGTTCAGCCTGCTGCTCGTCCGGCAACGCGGAGATCGCTCGCGCCAGATCGATCAGCTCACGAGGCAGATCGCTCTCGCCGCTGTCAGGGAATCGCGTCTTCGAGTTCATTGTGGGAAGTCTCCTGTGGTCCATCTCAGTGGCTCGGCCGCTGCCAGATCGAGATGGTCTTGGGATGCCGTCCGCCGCGAGAGATTCACGCTGGAACGAAAGCATCCGTGGGGTGGCCCGTGCGGATACAGATTGTGTGGCGGCTCCCGACGATTCTCAAGACGCTGTTCTTAACCCTTTCTGCAAACGGTCTTTAGCGATTCGCGGCTGGTCTGATTGACAGTTCGCAGCGCGTTGAGACATCGCATCGACTCATCTTGGCCGATTGCGTAACCCGCTTTACACTCCGGGAGTTACGGAGATTTGACACTTGCCGCCCGGTGTTGCACCGACGCAACAGCGACGGCTTGATTCGGAGTCCAGTCGGCGCCGTTTTTGGCTCGAAATCTCGCGTGCCCGCCGCGTTGTCCGGCCTGGCGCGAGTGCGGACTCCTGGCAGCAGATGCCGGATTCATGGACGAACCCGCCCGCCGACTCATCCCAGGCCGCAGCCTTTCACAGCGACTCTGTCGTTTGTGGTCGACACTTCTGCCTGCGCTGAGTCTGACGCTGGCCAGCCTGCCCGCTCTTGAGTTTTCGACCGCTCGCGGCGACGAACACTTTGACGGCTTCAACACAGAGACTCCCAGCTGGAAAGTCGTCATCCAGAGTCAGGCCGACGCGAAACTGCGAGTGCACCGGCGAAACCTCTTCACGCGACTTGAGGGAGCGGCGTCCGAGAATCTCGAACTTGATGCACTCCGGCCGGGCTCGATGATCCGCCTGGAACACGAACTCCCGGAATCCGCCGCCATTGACGATCTCGCGCTGGATATCGGCTACCGATCGAACAATCCCGGCGCCCTGCTCGCCCTGAGACTGGTCTTTCCGGGCCAGAAGGATCCGCGTACCGGCAAAACGCTGACCGCCCTGCTGTTCGGAAACACCTACACGGCGACCGGCGAGTGGCAGAACCTGCGTGTCAATGCCAGCAAACTCGCCGTACGACAACGGATCGCGCGACTGCGGTCAGAGCTGCGTTCGTCGGAGATCTCTGAGCGCAACATTTTCATAGACCGCGCGATCCTGCTCCTGCAGCTCAAGCCGGGAACCACGGAACTCTTCATCGACGATCTGAAGTGGACCGGGTACGCAACACCCGCGACGCATGCCGAGTCGATCCGACAGGTCTCGGGGGTCGAGTCGCGCGACCCGGCGCCGCAGCGTTTCGAGATGCGGCTTGACCGTCTGCTGATCGACGGTCGCCCGATCATGCCACGATTTACACTGCATCACGGCGAGTCGCTGGCCCATCTGAAGGATCTGGGAATCAATCTCGTCTGGATCGACGATTACGCTGACCAGGAACGGCTGCGCGAGATCCGCGGCAATGAAATGTGGGCGATGGCCACGCCACCGCAGGGCCGCATCAGCGACGGCCCGGCTGCGGATTCCATCGAGCTGAGCCTCAACACATTTGACCGAACGAGCGACGGAATTCTGTTCTGGTACATGGGCACGCGGATTCCGGGAACGCCCCGCGCCAGAGAACGACTGACAACTCAGGTGCGGCTGGTACGCGGAGCTGACCGGGACTTTGGCCGACCGGTCATTGCCGACATCGGCGGTTACGAGCGTCCGTATTCGCGACTGCTCGACGGCGTCGGACTCAGCCGACATCCGCTGCAGACGGAGTTCTCGCTGCATCGCTATCGGCAGTTTCTGACACAAAAGTACCGTCAGATGCGGCCCGGCACCTTTGTCACAACCTGGATTCAAACGGAGTTCGACCCGGATCTTTCGGCGGGCCTCCAGACGCCGCCGCTGATCGAGCCCGAGCAGATTCGACTGCAGACCTACGCCGCGATCGCCGCCGGCTATCAGGGCATCGGTTTCTGGAAGCGGACTTCGCTGGAAGACGACTTCGCCGGCGCCCGGGAACGGGAACTGGCCATTGCGATCACCAACGAAGAACTGGCGTTACTGGAACCCTGGCTGGCCACGCGCACCATCACCGACTTCCAGCGCGTGCCGATCTCCGGGACCGGCGTCCCAGGCACGGACCGCAACCGACCGCGCGAGATCGCTCTGCCGAGCCTCTTCAATCGCGGCGACCAATCAGCCAGTGCCACTGTGAACGCGACTCCTGAGGAACCGCGCGACCAGATCGAGCTGGCCATGATCCACGGCCCGAATGGGCTCCTGCTGCTGCCGGTCTGGTATCAGCGCGATGCCCAGTTTGTGCCGGGCCGCATGGCATCGCGGGCAGTAACGCTCACCATTCCCGGTGTCCCGGACACGGCGACTGTCTGGCGAGTTTCGACGACCGACGTCCGCACGGTCGAGCGAACGGCCGGAGTTGGCGGCGCCCGAATTCACATTGAGGACTTCGACCAGGTCGCCGCCCTCGTCGTTTCGACCGATCCAAACTGGGGCCGCATCCTGCGAGAGCGGATCAATCCCCGGAAAACCCGAAACGCCGCCCTCTGGGTCGAACTGGCCGAACTGAAACTGACCCGCGTCCGGCAGACGAACGACGAACTGCACGAACTCGGCGTCGCCAGTTCCCGCGCTCCACAGTTACTCAACACGGCTCAGGGGCTCGTTGAAGCCGCTCGCAACGCGCTCAGCCATCTTCAGCATGCGGAGCGATCGGGTGACGGCCGCGTCGTTGCCGCCAGTTTTTCACAGGCAGGAGGCGACGCGCACACCGTCCGCTCGTGGTGCGACACTGCGCTGCAGTCGCTGAGAATGCTGCAGCGGGAGCACTGGGAAAACGCGGTTCGTCAGAACTCGTCCCCTCTGACAAGCCCCGGCACGCTGAGCTTCAACTCGTTGCCGGACCACTGGCGTTTCGTGCGCCGGCTGGGAGCCAGCAGCCCAGGCACTTCGGAGAACCTGCTATCGGGCGGCGACTTTGAGAACACCGACACACAGCGGATGATCGAGGGCGGCTGGAAGAACTGGCAGGAACCGATTGACGGCGTGCGTGCCGCAGCGGAACTCGTTCCGTCACGCTCCGGCAGCGGCCTCGCACTGCGTCTGCTCGCCGTTCCTGAGCCAAACTCGGATCCGGAAATCGAAGTCGCTGGGGCTCCGGTCGCCATCCGGACGCCCCGAATCAGTATCCCGGGCGACTCGATTGCCCACATCCGGGGCCGGATTCGGCTGCCGGTCGCGCCGGAAGGAACTCTCGACGGTGTCACTGTCACCGAGAGTCTCACCGGCGGTCGCTTGAGCTGGACGAACGCGACGAACGGCTGGCAGTCCTTCGAGCTGATCCGCGAAGTCCCGGCGGCTTCGGAACTCACGCTCACACTGACTCTGCACGGTTATGGAGACGTGTTTTTTGATGACCTGCAGGTCGTCTCGACATCACGTTCGCCCCGGTCGGACGCCCAGGCATCGGACAACCCTGATTCGTCAACCCCAGAACCAGGAGCGATCCGTCGCACGCTTGAGCGGACGCGGGAATTCCTCAACGGCCTGCCCGGCAGGGCTGGCCTGGGCAAGTGACAAACGATAGAGTCCGCGCCGTCTGACGAACGATTCGCGGAGTCATTTTCGACCAGATTGAGACTGTCCGATGCGGCGCGTCATCGACCGCCGCCTCTGCCGAACGTCAGCGTGCTCCGACGCCCGGCACCCCACTCGCCGCCCGCTGACGGGTTCGCGAAGCGGCCCGCCTGGCTGAATCTCCTCCGCAAAGAAACTGCGTCTGGAGGCCCCACCGGGCTCAAACTCCGACACACGGCAGTTGCCGAAACTGAAGTCGGCAACATTTCCAGTTCTCTCTCCCTGAAGTCCGCAAGGAACCTGCAATGCCTATCGCAACTCCGGCGCAGTACGCCGCCATGATCGACGCTGCTCAGGAAGGCGGCTACGCCTATCCCGCCATCAATGTCACATCGATCGTCACGATCAACGCCGCGCTGAAGGCATTCGCCGATAAGGGCTCGGACGGAATCATTCAGTTCTCGACCGGTGCCGGCGAATTCGCATCCGGCCTCAACGTTAAGGACTCGGTCTTCGGCGTGATCACGCTCGCCGAAGCCGCTCACCGTCTGGCCGAGAAGTACGACGTGCTGATCGGACTGCACACCGACCACTGCCAGCCGAAGAAAGTCGACGGCTTCCTGCGACCGCTGATCGCCGCCACAGCCGAACGCCGCGCCGCCGGCAACGGCAACCTGTTCAACTCGCACATGTTCGACGGCTCGGAACTGCCCCTCGCCGAGAACATGGAAATTGCCAAAGACCTGCTGAAGGTGTGTGCGGAAAACGAAATCATCCTTGAAGTCGAAGCTGGCGTCGTCGGCGGCGAAGAAGACGGCATCGACAACAGCGACATGCCGGCCGACAAGCTCTACACGTCTCCGGAAGACATGGTCGCCGTGCACGAAGCGCTCAGCAGCATCGGTCGCTACATGTTCGCCGCGACCTTCGGCAACGTTCACGGCCACTACAAGCCAGGTGCCGTCAAGCTGCGTCCGGAAATTCTCCGCGATGGCCAGAAAGCCGTCATCGAAAAGTTCGGTGCCGATGCCGAGTTCGACCTTGTCTTCCACGGCGGTTCCGGAACTCCGGATCACGAATTGCAGGAGACGCTCGATTACGGCGTCATCAAAATGAACATCGACACCGACACGCAGTACGCCTTCACGCGTCCGATCGTCGACTTCATGCTCAAGCACTATGACGAAGTGCTGAAGGTCGATGGCGAAATCGGCAACAAGAAGTGCTACGACCCGCGGTCGTACCTCAAGCTGGCCGAAGCCGGTGTCGCCGAACGCCTGGCCGTTGCCTGCGACGACCTCAAGTCGACCGGCCAGAGCGTCTTCGGCAAGGTCTGATCAGCTCACGGTCGATCTCAGACCAGATACAAGCGCCTGTCACGAACTGACGGTGCTGCGGATTCGCGGGGCGAGCCATCACGGCTCGCCCTTTTTCATGCGCCGGTGGCTCTGCTCAACGGTCCGCCCAACGAAGCATTGAAGAAATGCCAGGCAGCGGCGTCTCCTGACAAGCCGGTACGACGCCCGGACAACCGCCTCCGGCCCGGTCCGAGAACCGTCTGCCGACTGCATCGTCGTTGAATTCGAGCCAGGTTCAGGCAGGACGAACCAATGCGGGCCAGCACTGAGTTCAACAACCGCGTCTCAGGACCGACTCCAGCGATGAGTATGACAGACGGACCGAACACGACTGCCCCGGATACTGATGCCGAGCTGCTCGACCTGCTGGCGGCTGAACTGAACGCGCCCGAACCTGCCGAGGACATCTGTGGTTCGCGCGTCGCAGAACTCGAACGCCGGCTTTCCGAACGAAACCAGCTCGTCGAGATTCTCACCGAACGACTCGAACAGGCCGCCGATCAGATCGACCGGCTGCAGCGTTCCGGCGGCGCCCTCAAATCCGACGCGCCCGCCGGGATGCCTCCTGAGTTTCTGAACGAACACCGCGACCTCGCCCAGCGGCTCGAAACGTTTCACAGTGCCTGGGAAGAACGTTACGAAGGCCCGTCGCTGCGTCGCATCGAAGCCTCGCTCGCCGAACTGGCAGAACGATTCGATGAACTGCGCTCCGGGCTTCCCGAATCAACAACTGTCGGCGGCCCCGCTCCACAGCATTCTCCCGTCACATCTTTTCTCGATCAGCTTGAAAGCGACGAGGACGCGGAAAGTGCCGCAGAAAACGCGGCGCCAGCACGCGAAAGTTCACACGGCCAGACGGAACGTTCAACGAATCCGGCCCGGCAGCAGAACTCTCAATCAACGACCCACCGGATCGAAATCGTTCTGCTCGCGCCGGACGACGAAGACGTTCCGGAACATGTCCCCCTGCCGGCAGCAATCGATCTCGACGACGCCACGCCCGGCGACCTGCACGACGCCGTTGTGCAGCGTGACCAGTATTTGAGCTGGCTCTGCCAGAAAGTCCGGACGCTGTCCTCACGTCTGGAAGCGTGGCTGCGGCAGTTCGAAACCGCCCAGCAGGGAACGCCGTCGGGCGAACAGTTTCGCGAACTCCGGCAACTCATCCACAGCCAGATTCAGGTTCTGGAAGTCGAACTGTCGATCGAACGTGCGAAGTTGTTCCGCGAAGAATCCCGCCTCGAACAGGAACAGGAACGCCTGACGCGGGAACGCGAGCTGCTGGACAAGGATCGCAACGCGTCCTCAAACAGCGAGAACGACACCGCCATCATGAAACGCTGGAAACGCTTCATCCAGCCCGAGTAGCGCCTTGCTGCGATTGCTGCGCAGCACGTTCAGGAACGTGTTCCGAATCGCTTCCCGATTTCGTTCTGTCGCGGCGGGATGCAGGCTTTCCAGCGATTCAGGCCCGCAGGACGGTCTCCATGAAAGCCCAGGGTGCAGCCCTGGGAACCGAAATCAATCCGGAATTCCAGCCTCAATGAGGCGGCCTCAATGATCGCGTACGGACGCACTCGGTCCGCCCCCGCTGGGGCTGAATGTTGATACGGCTGCCGGTCCCAGGAGCGGTCAAATTTCAGAAGTCGTCAAACGGGTTCTCGTTTGAGGCCCGAACGCCGTCGACCAGGAGCAGGCTCAGTCTGGAAAAGCATCGGCAGAATCATCACGGCAGAATCATCACGGCAGAATGATGGCAAACAGAAATGATTCTGCCGTGATTATTCTGCCCGCTCTGACTGCCTGGCTGTTCGCTGTGACTGCCTGCCCGCTCCGCAGCCCAGCAGAGTCAAACAGTCGCTTCGGCCAGTTCAGGCTCGGGCAGCTTGCGCGCGTGTTCGTAGAACGGAATGTAGCTCGCCGATTCACGAGCGTGCGGGGCGTACTCGGCATAGACCGCGTCGGCAAACTTCTGCAGATCGAACGCATTCCAGATCTCGCTGAGCTTCTGCAGATGCGTCATTCCGTTGGCCGCCTGCCGCAGCGGATCAGGCATCAGTGACGCCAGCGCGACCGCCGCCGCCGCCGAGTGGCGCAGTTCCCGGTCGGCCAGAATCGACAGCCCGTGATGGTGGAACAGCACGCAGCAGATCAGATCGTCCGGGAAACCCCAGCTGAACATCACACGAGCCGCGGCCTCGGCATGATCCCAGCCGAACAGCTTCCGCTCGAATTCGATGAGACTGGCGGGATCGGTGTCCTGTTCTTTCAGAAACCTCAGGTACTCGCCGTCCCGTTCGTTCGTCAGCGTTGGCAGCAGGAAGTCGACCAGCAGGCCGGCCGAGAACGCCAGGTCCTCGTCCGCCTTCAGCAGCTTCGCCAGTTTGCGCGCCAGAATCGCGCGTTCCAGATTCGCGTTCCAGTAGGTCGCCAGATTGACGAGCTTCAGACCGCGAGCCGGCAGCGAATTCTGCACAGCTGCGGTCAGCAGGTGCAGCTTCGTCCGGCGGATTCCCAGAGTCGCGATGGCATGGCGGGCCGAGGCAATCCGGTGCGACAGCGAGTTGGCGCTGGCGTTGACCGTCCGCAGCAGTTCGCAGGTCAGGCCGGTGTCCGATTCGACGATCGCCGCCAGCGTCGCGACATCGCAATCCGGATCTTCCGCCTTTGCCGAAAACTCCGTCACCGCTCTGGGCAGTACCGGCAGTTTGATATCCGGCAGCAGACTTTGATCCGCAGATTCGCCGAGAATGTCCTGTCGTTTCTGAGCCCAGTCGACCACGATTCACCTTCAATCTGCACATTCGATGGCAATCCAGAGGCAGCGATTCCCTGGCCGCTCCTCACTTGCAACTATATGTCGAGCCCCGCCGCCGGATGGCTGCTCGCGGCAAGGCAATCCGATTTCAGGGAAACACCCCGCCCAGCCGCCAGCCAGTGCGTTGTTCCTCCCGATTCATGCCCAGCCCGACAACCATCGACCTGATTCGCTTTACGGCCGAGCCGTCTACCTGCCCGTACCTGAGCAGCGAAACCGCTCAGCTTGAGTACCGCGTCCCGATGAACCTCGACGCGGTCGCGTTTGGCCAGCTCCTTCGCCGTGGCTGGCGACGGTTTGGTAACTACGTCTTCCGACCGCAATGCCCGATCTGCCGGTCGTGCCGCAGCATCCGAGTGCTGACGGAACGCTTCGCCCCGTCGAAGAGCCAGCGTCGAACACTCCGTCGCAATTCTCACATTGACGTCGAAGTCGCGCGACCGGACGTGACCGACGACCACGTCGATCTGTTCAACGCCTACCACCGCGACATGTCGAAGCGACGAGGCTGGCCGGAGAACTCGACGTCGTTCCAGAACTACTACGAGAGTTTCATTGGCGGCCGCTTCGATTTCGCGCGCGAGTTCCGCTACTGGAACGAAGACCGGCTCGTCGGGATTGGCATTGTCGACGAACTCGCGAACGGCCTGTCGAGTGTCTACTTCTATCACGATCCCGCGTGGCGACGACTCGGCCCCGGCACATTCTCGATGCTGACTGAGCTTCAGTACGCCCGCGATCGCGGCATTCCGTACGCCTATCTGGGCTACTGGATTCGCGACAACGACTCGATGAATTACAAGGCGAACTTCCGACCGCACGAACTGCTGGAAGCGTACGTCGACGACGACACGGAACCCGTCTGGCATCCGGCATCTGAATCCACAGCTCAAGACTCACGAACAAGCCAGGACTGACCGATGACCGCTGCTGAGGAAACCATCCTCTACCTGATCCGCCACGGAGCAACTCCGTCCAACGAAGAGAAACCCCGCCGCCTGCAGGGCTCCGGAGTCGACGGCAGCCTCAGCCCCCGCGGCGAGCGACAGGCGGAACAGGTCGCCGGGTTTCTGTCGAACATTCCACTCGACGCCGTCTTCAGCAGCCCGCTGAAGCGCGCCCGCGAAACCGCTCAGCAGATCGCCGCCCGGCAGAACCTCGAAGCGTCAGTCGTTGAGCAGCTTCGCGAGGTTAACGTCGGTCGCTGGGAACGCCTCGACTGGGGCACGATCCGCGAACAGTTTCCCGAGGACTACCAGCGTTTCATCGAAGACTCGGCAAAGCACGGCTACGCCGGCGGCGAGTCTTTCACAGACGTCGTCAACCGCGTCGCCCCGGTCTTTGAAGAGCTGCTCGCAGCAAACGTCGGGAAACGAATCGCCATCGTCGCCCATAGCGTCGTGAACCGTACCTGGCTGGCAAGCCTGCTCGGCGTCCCCCTCGCCAAAGCCCGCGACCTGCCCCAGGACAACTGCTGCGTCAACGTCATCCGCTATCGCAACGGCCAGACAAAGCTGCTGACACTGAACTCGCACTTCCACATCGCGTGATAGGCGTAGGCAACGCGCAAACAAGAGAGTGGGAGACTGTCACAACAAACTTCGGCACATCGCCCAGTAGAAACTCAGAAACAACATGGACGCCTTAAACACAAAGCAGCCTCGTCTGACCCAACCGTGTTGACGCTCTAGATATGCCCGCTCGTTCTTCAGCCGTTCCATGTCCGATTTGATGTCAGCCCCTGGAGCATTCTGGTTCTTATGCTTCGTCAGTTCTTCCTTGATTTCATTCTTTCGTCCAATCAGCACGATCACCGACTGAATATGCACTGCGGATGCAAAGTAGATTCCGAATGACGCCAGGATCAGAACTCGCGTAAACCGCTGCATTCCGTCGTCAAAGTCTCGGTACTCAAGAATGAGCAAACCAGAGACCAGAAATAGGAACACATCAAGGACAAGCCATTGATAGATGCCCGGTAGTCCGGCGAGCATCGACGAGAATGACTGCTTTTGATCACCCATTGGCCCAGTTCGCCTCCGAAATAGCGAATAGCACTTCGCCCAACAGACTGTTGAGTGGAATCACTCTCCTCCACTCGACGTTACGCCCCCGTCAGTACTTCCGCCCTTGCGACGGCGTTTGCCTGAACGTCGAGGTCGGCGGCGGCGTTTGTCGTGGCGATTGCGAGACTTCTCATCCGAACTGTCGGATTCTGTGGACGCACCGCTCACCGAAGCTTCATCAAGGGTCGCGACTTCGTTCTGCGTCCCACGCTCCGGTGACACAGGAACTGGATCAGCGGCAGGTGGCGTGGCGAGTGCAGCGGACTCGTCCGAGGCTGCCACAGCGTCAGCTTTGCCGGGCGAACGCTCTTCATCCTTGATCGCCGGTCGCGATGCTCGTTCGGGTAGCGGGCGGACGCCGGGATGCAGCGGGGTGGGCTCGACGAGCTTCATCCACTTCTCGCGACCGCTGCAGTTGCACGTCGCGGAGGCATGGCTGGCGGCCAGCCGAACCGACCGACCGCACTCGGGGCATTTCCAGTAGCGTCGCACGTCACAACTGAGTTTGAGTCCAGGACCTTTAATGGTGCTGTTCCTTCATGAATGGGCTCAATGCCTGCCGCGTCAGAGCCGTTCGACGTCGTCAACAAGCTCCCTCGTTTGACCCGAAGCCGCAGGCGATGGAGTTTCGGACAGTGCCGTCGCGTGCGGCTTCGGGCCAAACGATTCGAGGATTCTTCCAGTCTGAGGCATCTCCGGTCAATCGACTCTGTCAGACACTGCCCCGAAGGGTGCCCTCAGCGATTTCGGTACTTGGCGTAGCTACCGTCGCCAGACGGTGGACTGCCCCACCGTCTGGCGACGGTAGCTACAATGTTCTTCGGTTTCACAATCAGTTCTGAGTGCACTCTGCCCCGAACCATGTTCGACATGCTCCCGAGGAGCAGCTCTGCCACATCGGCAGCAGCGGCCGGTCTCTGATCGACAACACAACTCGCTAACACGCCTCACAGTAAAGAGTTACACACACTCAACACTCAGTGGCACGCCCATTGCTTCTGTGAAAACGCAAACCGACTCTGCGCACTTTGGCAGCCCACAGGCTCCAGTGCCGGAACAGGTCTGAAACAAAGTGGGCAGTCTTTCGGGAAACGATCCCGCACGCCCTTTGACGTATTTCTCGCCCTCTAATGGAACGGGGAACCTGCCGTGGCAAAGATGCTGACATTTGACGACGAAGCAAGGAAAAGCCTGCTGGAAGGCGTTTCCAAGCTGGCCCGAGCCGTCAAGAGCACACTCGGTCCGCGAGGCCGTAATGCGGTGCTCGACAAAGGCTGGGGTGCTCCCAAGGTGACGAAGGACGGTGTGACCGTCGCTGAAGACATCGAACTGGAAGACCCCTACGAAAACATGGGCGCCCAGCTCGTCAAGGAAGTTGCTTCCAAGACCAGCGACGTCGCTGGCGACGGCACGACGACCGCAACGGTCCTCGCCGAAGCCATCTTCCGCGAAGGTCTGAAGTACCTCGCGTCCGGCCATGACGCCATGTCGCTGCAGCGCGGCATCCAGAAGGCCGTCAACGCGATTGTGGACGAGCTGAAGAACCTGTCGACGCCGGTCGATGCGACCGACAAGAAGCAGGTCAAAACCGTTGCCACAATCGCCGGCAACAACGATCCGGAGATCGGCGAGATTCTCGCTGACGCTCTGAAGAAGGTCGGCAAGGACGGCGTGATCACTGTCGAAGAAGGCCGCCAGATGGCGACCGAAGTGACTCTCGTCGAGGGAATGCAGTTTGAACGCGGTTACCTCTCGCCGCACTTCGTCACCGACGACGATCGCCAGGTCGTCGAACTCGACAAGTGCCGCATCCTGATCTTCGAAGAGAAAATTTCGAACGTGAAGGATCTGGTCCCGGTCCTCGAAAAAATCTCGAAGGCCAACGCTCCGCTGCTGATCATCGCTGAAGATATTGAAGGTGAAGCTCTGGCGACGCTCGTCGTCAACAAGCTCCGCGGCATCCTCAACGTCTGTGCCGTCAAGGCTCCGGGCTATGGCGATCGCCGCAAGGCCATGCTGGAAGACATCGCGATCCTCACCGGCGGCAAGGCGATCTTCAAAGACCTCGGCATCAAGCTCGAAAACGTCGAACTGTCCGATCTGGGGACCGCGAAGAAGATCATCGTCGACGCGGAGAACACGACGGTCGTGCAGGGAGCCGGCTCGAAAGATGCCATCTCCGGTCGCTGCGATCAGATTCGTGCCGAGATTGAAGTCACGGATTCGGAATACGACACCGAGAAGCTGCAGGAACGTCTGGCGAAACTCGCCGGCGGTGTGGCGGAAATCAAAGTCGGTGCCGCCACCGAAACCGAAATGAAGGAACGCAAGGACCTGATCGACGACGCTCTCGCCGCAACGCGAGCCGCTGTCGAGGAAGGTGTCGTTCCCGGCGGTGGAGTCGCACTGGTTCGTTGTGCGAAGGCCCTCGACAAGGTCGACGTCACGGGTGACGAAGTCCACGGCGTCTCAATCATCCGCAACGTCCTGTCCATGCCGATCCGCACGATCGCCGAAAACGCCGGCATCGACGGAGCGGTCGTCGCCAACCGCATCAGCAAGTCGAAAGACAAGACGCACGGCTATAACGCTCTGACGGATGAGTATGGCGACATGATCAAGTTCGGCGTTGTCGATCCGGCCAAGGTCGTTCGCTCCGCTCTGCAGAACGCAGCCAGCGTCGCCGGCCTGCTGCTGACGACCGACTCGATCATCTGTGAAGAGCCGAAGGACGAAGAGGAAGATCATCACGACCATCACCATGACGATATGGGCATGGGAGGAATGGGTGGCATGGGCGGCGGGATGCCCGGTATGGGCGGCATGCCCGGCATGATGTAGTCCCGCTCGGCCCGATGCTCCGCGTCGGCCCGCCGCAGACGTTTCAACGCAGAGCGTTGGAACGAGTTGAAATGGACGCTCCGCGTCCTTCCGCTCTCAACTATCAACAAACGACTATCAACTCACTCAGCACTGCTGAGTCGCACACAATAAGGAGTATCCCACAATGGCTCTGAATCCTCTTGACGATCGCGTTGTTGTTCAGGTTGTCGATGCCGAAGAAACCACGGCTGGCGGCATCGTTCTTCCCGACGCCGCTCGTGAAAAGCCGCAGCGTGGCAAAGTCGTCGCTGTCGGCCCGGGCCGCCTGCTGGAAAGCGGTGATCGAGCTGCAGTTGCTGTCGCTGAAGGCGACGAAGTCCTGTTCGGCAAATACGGCGGAACGGACATCGAAGTCGATGGTGTTGAAGTCAAGATTCTGCGGGAGAGCGACATCCTCGCCAAACTTGGCTGATCCCGCTCCGCAGCTTTTTCAGTGCCCGGTGGCCTGACCGCTGGGCACTTCCCAACCACACCTCTCCACCCAGGAGTTTACCGTGCCCAAGCAACTGCTGTTTGACGATCGGGCTCGCCTGAAAATGCAGAAGGGCGTGCAGACGCTCGCCGACGTCGTCACTGTGACGATGGGGCCGACCGGTCGCAACGTCATCATCGACAAGTCGTTCGGCAATCCTCAGGTCACCAAGGACGGCGTCACTGTCAGTAAGGAAGTCGAACTCGAAGACCCGTACGAGCACATGGGTGCCAAGCTGGTCAACGAAGTCGCGTCCAAGACCAGCGACATCGCCGGTGACGGAACGACGACCGCGACGGTTCTCGCCCGAGCGATCTACAACGAAGGCCTCCGCAGTATCACCCTCGGTGCCAACCCGATGGTTGTGCGTCGCGGGATCGAAAAGGCCGTCGATGCCGCTCTGGAGTTCCTCTACAACATGGCCAAGCCGGTCACGGACAAAGAGGAAATCAAGCAGGTCGGTGCGATTTCGGCCAACAACGACGACGAAGTCGGTCAGCTGATTGCTGACGCGATGGAAAGCGTCGGTCGTGACGGCGTTATCACCGTCGAGGAAGGCAAGACCAGCCAGACCGAACTGAAGCTGGCCGAAGGGATGCAGTTCGACAAGGGCTACATCTCGCCGTACTTCGTCACCGATCCAGGCAGCATGTCGGCGATCCTTGAAGACGCCGTCATCCTGCTGCACGAAAAGAAGATCTCGAATCTGCGAGACCTCGTCCCGCTGCTCGAACAGGTCGCTCAGGCCGGCAAGCCGCTGCTGATCGTCGCCGAAGACGTCGATGGCGAAGCTCTGACGGCTCTGGTGGTCAACAAGCTGCGAGGCGTTCTGCCAGTCTGTGCCGTGAAGGCTCCGGGCTTTGGCGATCGCCGCAAGGCAATGCTGCAGGACATGGCCATCCTGACTGGCGGCACGCTGATCTCCGAAGACCTCGGCATTCAGCTGGAAAGCGTGCAGCTCGCACAGCTCGGCAAAGCCAAGAAGATCGAAGTCTCCAAGGACACCTGCACGATCATCGACGGTGCCGGCAACCAGGACGAGATCGACAAGCGCGTCCAGCAGATCCGCAACCACATCGAAGCGACGGACAGCGATTACGATCGCGAGAAGTTCCAGGAACGCCTTGCCAAGATCACTGGCGGCGTTGCGATCATCTCGGTCGGTGCTGCTACCGAAGCTGAGATGAAGCAGACGAAGGCTCGCATGGAAGACGCTCTGCACGCAACTCGTGCGTCCGTCGAGGAAGGCATCCTTCCGGGCGGTGGCGTCGCTCTGCTGCGTTCGATCGAAGCGGCTGCTGGAGCCAAGGCAAAAGGCGACGAGAAGATCGGTGTCGAAATCGTCGTCCGCGCTCTGGAAGCTCCGATCCGTCAGATCGCCAGCAACTGTGGCGAAGACGGCTCGGTCATCGCTGACGAAGTCAAAGATCTGAAGACCAACGAAGGCTACAACGCCAAGACTGGCGAGTACGTCGACATGTACAAGGCGGGGATCATTGATCCGGCCAAGGTCGTGACAAGTGCTCTGAAGCACGCATCATCGATCGCCGGCCTGATGCTGACCACCTCGGTCTGCGTCACCCGCACCGACGAACTCGACGGCAAGGGCAACAAGCCGAGGACCGAAGGCGCCGTGCGTTAAGCCGCTGCTGACACAGTCTGCCCGCCCGGTATGATCAGTCCTGCCGGGCGGAGACTTTTCCGCCACCTCAGCTTTTCCAGACAACTACTGTCAGGAGAATCCCGTGGGAAAAGTCACTGCGACAATCATGCTCAGCAATCTGGATGACCTCTTTGAGGTCGAGAAGGGACAGCGGTCGACAGACTACGTTCGATCGATCGAGGTTTCAGACGCTCTGGTTGATACCGGAGCAACGATGCTCTCTCTGCCGACCGGAATGATTCAGAGCCTCGGGCTGAAGAAGTTCCGCAGTAGAACGGCCCGCACACCAGCGGGCATCAGAGAGTTCGATGTTTACGGAATGGTTCGTCTCGACATTGAGGGACGCGACTGTTCCGTCGAGGTGGCCGAGCTGCCGGACGAATGCCCGGTCCTGATCGGCCAGGTGCCTCTGGAATTGCTCGATTTCGTCGTCGACCCGCAGGGCCAGCGACTGATCGGCAACCCGGACCACGGCGGAAAACACATGATCGAGATGTTCTGAGACAACCAGACTCTGAACCGACCGGTTCGACGATTGACACTCAACCCGGCCGTCGACCCGCCCCGCGAGTCGGCGGCCGGTTCTGTTGACAGTCACCATGCCGCTTCCCGGTCGTTCCTGAACTGAATGCAGAGCCATCTGTTTGAATTTTCCTTTGAAGGGAGCCCGCAGAATGACCCCACCGGGGTCAGACAACAAAGCCTGGGGTCAGCGGCGCAGCCGCGCCACCCCAGGTTGACGATGAACGGAAGTCCGAACCCTGAAAGGGTTCCACATAATCAGAAACAGAGTGTGCAACCCTGCCAGGGTTGAATTGCATTCTCCACGAACCTCTGGCCTGCGCGGCTGCGTCTCGACGCCAGACCACGTTCTGTAACCGCATTGCGGTTCAAACTGAGTGTCGAGAACGATTGGGTACGGCGAGTTCAACACGTGAAACCGTTCCAAAGCAACAATCGGAAAGATGGACTGCTCTGTCGTCGGGCTCTTGTTGACGAATCACCGCCTGACCGCGCAATGCTCTTCCGCGAGTTCCACATCGCCGCTTCTCAATTCCATTGGTCACCCATCGTCTCTTCGGAAGGCTCAAGCCGTCTCGCCCAGTTACTCATTGAAACCAGCGGGTCATCGCTCGCGTCTGACGTTAAGCCGAAAGCTCATTGATGGCATCGAAACGCGACTATTACGAAGTGCTTGGGGTGTCGCGGGATGCTTCGGCCGACGAGATCAAGAAGGCTTACAAGAAGCTGGCGATCAAGTTCCACCCGGACCGCAATCAGGGTGACCAGGAAGCCGTCGACAAGTTCAAGGAAGCGTCCGAGGCTTACGAAGTTCTGAGCAACGACGAAAAACGGGCTCGTTACAACCGGTTTGGCCACGAAGGCGTGCGCGGACCAGCGGGCGGTGGCGGGTTCCAGGATGTCGGTGACATCTTCGACGTGTTCGGCGACCTGTTCGAAGGCTTCGGGCTCGGTGGCGGTCGACGACGGCGCGGTGGCGGACGGCGACCGACTCAGGGCGACAGTCTCAAGACGCGAGTCTCGATCGACCTCATCGACGCCGCGCGCGGCTGCACGCGAACGCTCGAAATCACTCGTCGTGAAGCCTGTCAGACGTGCTCGGGTACCGGAGCAAAGCCGGGCACGAGTCCGATCGACTGCGACTACTGTGGCGGCGCCGGCCAGGTCGTGCAGTCGCAGGGCTTCTTCCGGATGCAGACCACCTGCCCCGCCTGTCGCGGCGAGGGCAAAGTCGTTCGCGAGAAATGCTCGGACTGCAGCGGCCAGGGCAAAATTCCCGAGTCCGTCAAACTGGACGTCAAGATTCCGGCGGGTGTCGACACCGGGATGACGCTGCGACTGACCAGCGAAGGCGAGCCCGGCTCAAACGGCGGGCCGCGCGGAGATCTGTATGTCGAGGTTTACGTCGAAGAGCACCACTTCTTCCAGCGCGAGGGCAAGCACCTGATCTGCGAGGTGCCGATCTCCTACACGCAGGCCGTGCTGGGAGCGGACATCGAGATCCCCTGCCTCGAAGGCAAGACGATTCACCATATTTATCCGGGAACGCAACCGGGCGAACTGATTCGGATTCGCGGTGGCGGAATGCCCGACCCGCGAGGCTCCCTCTCCGGCGACCTGATTCTGCGGATTGTGCTGGAAGTTCCCAAGAAGGTCAGCGGCGAGCAGGAAGAGCTGCTCCGCGAGCTGGCCGAACTCGAACACGCCAACGTCAGCCCGCACCGCAAATCATTCTTCGAGAAAGTCAAGGACTGGTTCGTACCACCAGAGGACTTCGACGAGACAACGTGACGTAGCGAAACTCGCGAAGAGTTTCGGCAAGGAACCAACACCGAAAGTCTTCGCGACTTTCGCTACAGAAAAAGAGATCCGTCACTCGTTCGCAGGCTGAGCCTGCTTACCGGGAGAGAAATTGATGAGTAACGAAACCGAACCTCAGAACGACGAAAACCAGAACACTGCAGAAGCCAGCGAGCAGGCTCAGGCTGTCGCGGAAGCTGCCGAGGCACTGGCCGGATCCGAGGGCGACGATTCGCTCGACAGCGAGGCGAACGCGGCCAGCGATGACGTCGCGAAAGTCGCCGCCGAACGGGACCAGTATCGAGACGCTGCACTCCGTGCGCAGGCCGAGCTGGAGAACTACCGCAAGCGAGTTGCCCGTGAAGCCGAGAACTCCGCGAAGTTTCTGACACTGCCGCTCGTTCGCGATCTTCTGCCGGCACTCGACAACCTCGCCCGCACGGTGCAGGCCGCCGAGCAGACCGGCAACGTCGATGACCTGATCCAGGGCCTGCAGATGATTCAGGGCCAGTTCGACCAGGTCTTCGGAAACTACTCAGCAAAACCCATCGAAGCACTGGGCCAGCCGTTCGATCCCAACCTGCACGAAGCTCTGCAGCAGATGCCGTCGGCCGATCACCCGCCGATGACCGTCATCCAGGAGCTGGAACGCGGCTACGTCATGCACGACCGCGTCATCCGTCCCAGCAAAGTGATCGTCGCCAGTGCCCCCGCCGAGTAGTTCGCCAACGCAGCTTTCTACCGTAGCTACGCTCGCCCGAGCGTGGTCGACCGCCGTCTGGCGACGGCAGCTACGAAACAGTTCAGTTCGTCCCTTCGACGCTTATCACAGCAATCTCAATTCGGAGTCACGCAACATGCCCACTTACGATTACCAGTGCGGCGAATGTGGCCATCAGTGGGAAGAGTTCCAGTCCATTACCGCCAAGCCGAAACGCAAGTGCCCCGAGTGCGGCAGGCTGAAGGCGAAGCGGATGATCGGCCCCGGCGCCGGCATCATCTTCAAGGGCTCGGGCTTTTATCAGACCGACTATCGCAGCTCGTCCTACAAGAAGGGCGCCGCGGCGGACAAGAAGTCCAGCGAGTCCGCCAGCAAATCGAGCGACTCCAGCTCCAGCAAGACCGACAGCAGTTCCTCGAAGAGTTCGTCTTCAAAAGACTGAAGCCTTCGGCGTGCTCGATCCGTTCGCCGCGAACTTCGCGAAGACGTTCGGTGGCGTGTCGAAACTCCAGCGAGTTTCGCGACTGAGGCAACGTGAGGAATCCTGCTGATGGACGACGCTGAACGGATTCTTCTCGGGCTGTCGAGCATCTTTGTTCTGGGAATCGGCGCCCAGTGGATCGCCTGGCGGTTGCGGCTGCCGTCAATTCTTCTACTGCTGGCGTTTGGCTTTCTGGCCGGCCCGGTGTCCGGCTGGCTTGATCCGGACGCGATGTTCGGTGACCTGCTCTTCCCGCTGGTCTCACTGTGCGTTGGTCTGATCCTGTTTGAGGGCAGCCTCGGGCTGAAGTTCGCCGAGCTGGCCGACGTTGGCGGGACGCTCCGCAGTCTGCTCAGCATTGGGGTGCTCGTCACCTGGGTCGCCGTGGCGCTCGCGGCACACTGGATTCTCGGGTTTGAATGGCCCATCGCCATTCTGCTCGGATCGATGCTGACGGTCACCGGCCCGACAGTCGTCGGCCCCCTGCTCCGCCACATCCGCCCCACGGGACGCATCGGGCCGATCGCTCGCTGGGAAGGCATCGTCGTCGATCCCGTCGGCGCGATCCTGGCCGTGCTGGTTTTCGAAGCGATCGAGGCTGGCGGCGGACAGATTGGCCATACCTTCACGGCGGGTCTTCTCGGACTTGCGTGGACGGGGTTCGTCGGAACGGTCGGCGGCTGGGGAGCGGCTCAACTGCTGGCCCAGTCCCTGAAGCGGCACGCGATCCCCGATCACCTTGAAAGCCCGGTCGCGCTGATGATCGTCGCAGCTGCGTTTGTCGCAACGAATCATCTGCAGCACGAAGCCGGCCTGCTGACCGTCACCGTCATGGGCATCGTCCTGGCAAATCGGCGCGACATCGACGTCCGACACATTCTCGAATTCAAAGAGAACCTGACGGTCCTGCTGATTTCGAGCCTGTTCATCCTGCTGGCGGCCCGAGTTGATCTGGCCGCGTTTGGAGCCCTCGGCTGGCGCGGTCCGCTGTTTGTCGCGGCAATCATCCTGCTGGTCCGGCCGCTGGCGGTTTTCACGAGCACTCTCAGGTCGCGACTCAACTTTCGAGAGAAGCTCTTTCTGGCCTGGCTCGCGCCGCGCGGGATTGTCGCGGCCGCTGTGGCGTCGGTCTTTGCGATCCGGCTCGGCGAACGTGGCGACGTCATCGTCCCGGCGACGTTTCTGGTCATTGTCGGAACCGTCGTCGTCTACGGACTCACAGCTTACCCGCTCGCCCTGCGACTTGGACTCGCATCAGCCAACCCGCAGGGCGTCCTGATCGCCAGTGCCCATCCCGGTGCGCGGGCGCTCGCGACCGCGCTCAAGTCCGCCGGCTTTCAGGTCGCTCTGGTCGACGTCAATCGCGAACACGTCCGCACGGCGAATCTCGAAGGCCTTGATGCGACATACGCCAACGTGCTGTCCGAGCACGCAATCGAGAACATGAACCTGGGCGGAGTCGGATACTTCATGGCACTGACGCCGAACTCCGAGGTCAACTCGCTGGCCGCCATGCACTTCTCCGAACTGTTCGGTCGGGCCAACGTCTTCCGCCTTTCCGCGCCCGGAACCGAAGCCAGCCGGATGGCCGCCGCCGGTCGTCACTATCGCGGCAACGTGCTCTTCGACAACGACCTGACGTTCGACGAACTTGACCGCCGCTTCGAACGGGGAGCAACCGTCAAATGCACTCCTCTGACCGACGAGTTCACGTGGGACGACTTCGTGGCCGAGCACGGCGACTCGGCGATTCCACTGTTTACCTGCAGCCCGTCGAACAAACTGACGATCGTGACGACTGAGATTCCCGCCAGCCCCAAATCGGGAGACCGCATCATTGCTCTGGTCGAATCGGGCGGGCCTCAGGAACCGCCCCGCCCCGGCTGATCCCGGGATTGCGTTGCAGCGGGCGATTCAGGCATCCTCTCGCAGTTCCATCGAATTCTTCGGAGGCTGACCGTGAATCATCGAGCCGCACATTCGCAGCACGCGTTTCAGGACTTTCTGCCGCTGGTGCGTGAAGGACTGTCCGTGACCAGCCGACGCAACATGCTGAAGGCTGGCCTGGCGGGGCTCGCCGGGCTGTCGGTGCCCGATCTGCTGCGACTGCGAGACGCGGCCAGCGCGGCCAATGCCCCGATCAGCCGCCGCAGCGTAATCCTGCTGTGGATGACCGGAGGCCCCTCGCATATTGATACGTGGGATCCAAAACCGGAACGCCCCTGGATCAACCGCGGTCCGTTCTCACCGATCTCGACCGCCCAGCCGGGAACGATCATCTGTGAGCACCTGCCGAAACAGGCCGCGATGCTCGACAAGTTCACGATCATTCGGTCCGTCGATCCGAAGCACAGCAGCCACCAGCCCAACCAGGTGATGCAGACCGGCGACCGCGCCGCTGCTCCGCGAGTGAATCCGAAAGGCGATCGCTATCCCGCCATCGCTTCACTGTGCGCGAAGTTTCGTGGTTCAAACCACCCGGCGATGCCTCCGTATGTCGCCTTTTTCAAACACCCGACACACGTTGCCTGGGGTGGATATCTCGGTCGAGCTTACGACCCGTTCGAAGGCAATAAGGCCGCGACGCTGCCCGTGTACGACCTGCTCGGCAAGCCTCAGAACCGGACCAGTGGTGCGGACCTGTTTCAGTTGCCGGCCGGCCTCGACCACGACCGCCTCTCCAACCGTCACGCGTTGATGCAGGACTTTGACCGCATCCGTTCCGGCCTCGACCAGGGCGGGTCGATGGAAGCACTCGACCGCTACGGACAGCAGGCTGTCGACATGGTGCTCGGTCGGCAGGCTCAGAAGGCATTTGATCTGTCGCTGGAACCAGAAAGCCAGCGGCAGCGCTACGGCGACCATCTCTGGTGCCAGCAGGCACTGCTCGCGCGACGGCTGGTCGAAGCCGGCGTCAGCTTTGTGACGCTGGACCTCAGCTACCACACCGCTTCCGGCACCTGGGACAACCACGGAATCCCGGGCGGCGTTTACGGCGGCATCTCAAAAGGTCTGAAACCGCTGCTGCCGCTGTTCGATCATCTGCTGACGACGCTCGTCAGTGATCTCGACGAACGCGGCCTGCTGGACGAGACGCTGGTGATCGCGATGGGAGAGTTTGGACGCACCCCCAACATGGGCACGCAGGACAGCGTTGACGGCCGCAACCACTGGCCGGTCGTCATGTCGATGTGCCTTGCCGGCGGCGGCTTCCGTCATGGCCAGGTGATTGGAGCCAGTGATTACGACGGCAGCAACATCGCCGCTCGTCCAGTAACTCCCGCCGATCTCGCGGCAACCATCTACCATCACATGGGCGTCCCGCTCGACGCTCAGTACCTCGACGATCGAGGCCGCCCGAAAAATATCGTCCTCGAGAACGGTCGCCCGCTGGTCGAACTGATCTGACCAGAGCTGCCGCGACTTCCACGTGCCGGAACGGTCGGCGGGTTTCCTGTTCCCTCCGCCCGGACGCTGACGGCCTGTGTTTCATTGTGCCGACGTGTCGCAAAGTTCCGATTCTGACGCTCCGAGCAGACACAGGCTTTGCACTGAGACGTTGCTGCTGGCGTCGGGAGATTCTCCCGTCGACACTGGGCGAATCTGGAACGTCGCCACGCGAGAATGCAGGATCGGGCAACTGTCCCTCATTGATGTCCGAGCCTGGTGAGTCATGCAATCGCTGAGCGGTGCCGCTGCAGACAACTCGACCATCGAGATTCCGCACCCTGCCGGGCGCGTCCGAATTTCGATGCGTCCTCTGGATTCAGTCGACGAGTCGTTCGAACGACGCTGGCTCGCGCTCGAACAATGCGCCGTCGAGGACAACGTTTTTCTCTCGCCACACTTCGCGCTGCCGGCATGGCGGCACCGAACTGCTGCCGAGGCGCAAGATCGGACCGGAACGGAACGCTCTCCATTCGTGCTGTCGATCGAACAACGAGGTATGGCCAACTCCTCACCCGACTCGATTGATGACTGCCGGCGTGATGACAGCTGGCGACTCATCGGTCTGGGACTGTTTGAAGAGTGCGGCGGCACCACGCTGCTGCCGCTGCCGATGCTCAAGTGCTGGCGCAGTCTGCATTCGTACTGCGACGGTCTGTTGATTGACCGCGATCATACTGACACTGCCTGCGAGTCGTTTTTTGCCTGGCTCCAGTCATCCAGTCCGCGCTGGCACGGAGTTTCATTCTCCGAACGTAGTGCTGACGGACCGTTGGCCGATTCATTGGCAACTGCGGCTGAGCGTGCTGGGGCCGCCTGGCATGAAGACTACTCGCTCGAACGAGCCGCGATTGTACCTGACCAGCTGCCGCAGGACTGCTTCGCTGTCTACTCGCGCCGCCGGCGGCAGAACTTCAGGCGACTCCGGCGACGGCTGGCGGATCACGGAAACGTCGAGCTGAACTGCCATCCGCTGACGATCGACGATGTCGAGCCGGAACTCGCCACGTTCCTGACGCTCGAAGCCGCAGGCTGGAAGGGCGAACGGGGATCGGCGCTCAAGTGCAACGACGAGGACGTTGCGTTTCTACACGACATGATTCGCCGCTTCTCCACTGAGAAACGCGTCATTCTGTGTCGCCTGGAAGTGAACGGTGAACCGGTCGCAGCGTCACTCAACCTGCAGGCTGGCGGCACGATATCAGGATTCAAACTCGGCTGGGCACCAGCATGGCAGCAATACTCGCCCGGAATCCAATGCGCGATTGGCCTGCTGGAGTCATGTCGGTCCCTGGCCTCACCGCCAGCACTGATCGATGGCTGCGCATCTCCCGGTGGCTATCTCGATTCCGTCTGGCCGCAACGAAGGCGTCTGACGACCGGCGTGTTCGCCAGCACGATGACCGGACGACTGGCAGCCGACACCCTCGGGCGAATCAAGAGCGTCAAACGCCTGGTACAATCCGCGCTGTCATGACGAACGCCGCACTCCAGTGACAACGAGCGACAGACTCAATCAAAGCAGTCCAGCGCTTTGTCGTTCTCATGACAGTAATCCTGAATGCACTCCAGGAAACTCTCGCCGTAATCGGCGAGCTTCTTTTCGCCAATGCCTTTGATGCGGAGCATTGCCTCTGCTGTTGAAGGCCGGAACCTGGCCAGGCCCCGGAGAGTGGCATCAGGAAAGACGACGTAAGCGGGAACTCCGGACTGAGCAGCGAGATCGTGCCGCAGGATTCTCAGGTCATCGAACAGGTCCCGATCGACGCCTTCCCAGTCGACGGCGAGTTTCTCGGACGTGCGTTTCTGACGCTTCTTCGAATCGATCGAACGGAGCAGACGCGGCGTGACGTTGCCCCGCAAAAGCTCGCGGCCCTGCGGCGTGACTGTCAGCACGTTGAACTCGCCAACCCGCTCCAGAAAGTCCTGTGAGATGAGTTGCTCGATCCAGTCGCGCAGAGCCTGCAGTGGCTCCTCCTGCAGGATCCCCCAGGTGCTCAGGCGATCGTGTCCTTTCTGCCGAATACGCTGATCCTTCGAGCCCTTCAGCACCAGAGCGGTGTACTCGATGCCGTAATTCTCGCCCTGCCGGACCACACTGGAGAGGATCTTCTGCCCGACAATCAGCGGGTCGGCAACAAGGTCGAGATCGCCGAGGCAGACATCGCATGCGTTACAGGATTCCGATGCGAAGGCCTGCCCGAAGTACTCGACCAGACTGCGATGTCGGCAGCGGACTCCGGTGCAGTAGTTGACCATCGCCTGGAGCGACGCGGTCGCGGGTGCCTGATTCGCGGCGGCAGATTCCTCGATCGTCTTCTTCCACCAGCCGAAGTCGCGCATCGAGTACAGCAGGACACACTCGGCGGCCAGCCCGTCACGGCCTGCTCGACCGCTCTCCTGCTGGTAGTTCTCCAGCGACTTTGGCATTCCTGTGTGGATCACGTAGCGGACGTTCGACTTGTCGATCCCCATCCCGAACGCGACCGTCGCGACGATCGTTTCCACGTCTTCCTGGATGAACGCGTCCTGGTTTCGCTGCCGATCATAATCACCCATGCCGGCATGATACGGAGCCGTCCGCAGCCCGTGCGCGTTCAGTTGAGCCGAGATCTCCTCGACATCTTTGCGAGACAGACAATAGACGATGCCGGATTCGTTGGGATGCTGCTCGATCAACTCCCGCACCTGGTCGATCTTCGAATTCGCGCGCTCACAGCGATACAGCAGGTTTGGACGGTCGAACGAGCCCACCAGAACTTCCGGATCCCGCAGGCCCAGTTGTGACGCGATGTCCTGCCGCACGGCTTCCGTTGCCGTCGCCGTAAAGGCGTGAATGCCAACACCGGGGAGTTCGTCACGCAGCAGTTTCAGCGCTCGATACTCGGGCCGGAAATCGTGGCCCCATTCGCTGATGCAGTGCGCTTCGTCGACGGCGATAAACGACACGCCTGCATCGCGCAGAAAGTCGATCGTTCGCGGCTGAACGAGTCGTTCGGGGGCGATGTACAGCAGCCGCAGCTTGCCAGCGCGGACGTCGTTCGCCACCTGTCGACGGGTTTCCGGCGGAAGACTGCTGTTGATGCACGCGGCGGGAACGCCACACGCAAGCAGGCCGTCAACCTGATCCTTCATCAGCGAGATCAGCGGCGACACAACGACGGCCAGACCGTCACCACAGACTGCCGGCACCTGGTAACACAACGACTTGCCACCACCGGTTGGCAACACAACCAGCGAATCGCGGCCGTCCATCACACACTGCATGGCCTCTTCCTGGAGCGGACGAAACGTGTCGTAACCCCAGTGTTTTTTCAGCGCCTCCGTGAGCATGTCGTCGCAGTTTCTGTCGTCTTCTGTCCTGATCTGTGCATTCCCTCGACGACGAATCATGGCTTTGTTTGAGAGCCGAAACGTCGCTCGCGGGATTGTCGCAACGATGCCTCCCGTCCGCTATGGTCCCCCGCCTCTACCCAACAGTAACAGCTCATGGAAATGAGCCGCCTGCCGATCTGAATGGGACGCTCATGAGAATCCTCGCCATCTGGGACAACGAAAGTGAAGCCGATCTCGTGTCGATGTACCTGGGCATCGACGACAATCAGGTCACCACGCTGATTGGGCCAGACGCGCTGCGCGAGCACGTCCAGAAACCCGGCCAGTACGACATCGTGCTGATGCCAATCACGCTGCCCGACGCGGAAACAGGATTCGCCATCTTCGAGGAAGTTCGGAGAACGTGGCTCGACGCTCCCATTGTCGGAGCCTGCCTCGCCGCAGATGTGTTCCGGATCGTCCGCTTTATGGCCAACGGCATGAGCGCTTACGTCATCCGCGACCCGGCGGGCGACTACATGTTCATGCTGCAGGCAATTCTCGAAAGCACGGTCGACGCCGTTCGCGCCGCCCGAGACCAGCAACTGGCCCAGAAACTGCGCGAGGAGGTCGAGTCCGTTCGCAAGCTTCAGGAATCCGTCATCCCGAAGCACCTCGAAGCACCCAACGGCTATGCCATCTGCGGTCGTTACGAGCCGTCGCAGATCCGCGTCCTCGGCGGACACCCGGTGACGATGGCCGGCGGCGACTACTACGACGTCTTCACACTCGAAGACGACAAGATCGTCATGCTGGTCGGCGACGCCTCCGGCCACGGCATGAAGGCCGCCATGTCGATCATGACAATGCACACGCTGGTCCGCATGATCCGCACGCAGAAGTACAAGGACACATCGCACTTCGTTGAAGAAATCAACCGCCAGCTCTACGAGCAGTCGATTGTGAACGAAGAGGGCGGCTTCATCACGATGCTCTACGCCATCCTCGACGTCAGAACCGGCGAACTGGAATGGACATCGGCAGGCCACCCGCCGCCATTGCTGCACGACCTGACGACGGGCGAGGTCTACCCGCTGGGACCGGACGATGCCGGAGGCCTGCCTCTGGCCGTTCTCGACGACGCCGAGTACGAAACCTACAAGTCGCAGATTCCCAACAACATCCGCCTGCTGCTGTTCACCGATGGCCTCGAAGAAGCGTTCCCGGAAGGCATCGTCGACAAGCACAATCAATTCGGCGTCGATGGCATCATCCGAACGCTCAAAGCAGCCACCGAACTGACGATCCAGGACACCCTGCAGAAACTGTTCGACGATTCCAACGCCTTCACCAAAGGCAGCGGTCGCCACGACGACACCTCCGTCGTCCTGCTGGAACGCCGCGAGTAGTCTGATCGCTTGAGTCATCTGCTCAGCAGGCTCACTACGCTCGCAAAGTTGCGTGGCGCGCGCCGTTACTTACCCACAGGAAGAGCTGCGAGCGGCAATCAACCATCGCTAATCAGTGGAACGCGTCATCGTACAATACCTGTCCCTTAGACCAGTACCACAGTACCGGAGCGATTTGGCTGATTGCTCTGCGGTTCCGACCACGTCTCGATGGTCCCGGTTGACCATTGAATCGTCACGGCTCCCAGTTCAGGCCGTTCACCCGCCGGAACAACAACAACAGGCGAGTGCGATGCCTGGAAGCTTCCGCCTGACGGCACATGCGTGACGTAATGCGTGCCGTCGAGAAGTTCCACATCCACCTGACTGCCCAGAGCATCACGGCTCGCGACGGTTCCAATGAACTGCAGTCGCAAACTGCTTCCCTGTCGCACGCTGTCGTTTCGCAAAATTGCAGCCGGAGCCTTCAGATGTGCCACCAGGAGATCCACATCGCCGTCGTTATCCAGGTCACCTTTCGCGACTGCTCGACCGAGCCATCGTTTACGGAAATACTCACCTGCTGAGTTCGAACCATCGACGAAACGCTTGCCGCCGACATTCGCCATGACAGTCGGCCGCATTTCATACTCGTCGCCATCTGGCCCGGAATCCCAGATGTGGCCATTGGCAAAGAACAGATCAGGCCAGCCATCAAGATCAAAATCGTCGAGAACGATTCCGAAATTCAAAGCTTTTCGTGACACTCGATCGATACCTAGCTCCGCGTTACTCGCGACAAAGCCCGAATCTCCCAGGTTCTGAAGAGCGTCTACAACCTCATTCGCGAAGTTCGTCACAAAGAGGTCTGAGCGGCCATCTCGATCGTAGTCGCCACAGGCGACCCCCATACTGCTGCCCAAAGACCCGTCCTGACTCATTGCCAGTCCCATCGCGACAGACGTTTCCTCGAAACTCAGACGTCCCTGATTCAGAAGCAGAAAGTTGCGAGTCGTGTCATTTGCCACGAAGACGTCAAGCCGTCCATCACCGTTCAGGTCGACGATCTGAACAGCGAGACCTTTCGCGATTGAAGTAATCGATTCGCCACCAGGCTTCACTGCGGGCTCAAAGGCCCCATTCCCCGAGTTCTTCAAAAGCATGTCGGCTTGCCCAGAAAAGTCCAATGGGCTGCAGACCTTACGCCGAGTCTTCGCCTGATCGAGAAAGCACGGAGCGACGTCGGAGTTCCAGTCCACATAATTCACTATGTACAGATCAAGCAGGCCATCAGCATTCAGATCGGCAAATGCCATGCTCGTCGACCACTGGTCGGACGCCAGATCGCGTGAATCATTGATCTCTGAAAACGTCCCGTCACCATTGTTCCGCCACAGCCGATTTCGCCCAAAACAGGCGAGCGCCAGATCAGCAAATCCATCATTGTCAAAATCACCTGAAGCACACCCTTGCCCGAAGCCCGGCACCGCAACCTCGGACAATCTCCCCACCGGGACATAAGACTCGAAATCCACAGCCTGAAACAACTCGGAGAACGCCCCCACTGTTTCAGCGCGGCGACGAAAGTCAGAACCGTTCGAGAAGAACAAATCGCAGAGCCCGTCAGCATCGAAGTCGAAGATGGCGATGCCCCCTCCGTTCTGCTCCGTCATGTTGTGCTCTCGGGTCGGCGCACCGTAATACGTGAACTCGACTCCGCTCTGCACAGCGGAGTCAGCAAACCTGATGCTTCCCGGGGTGCCACTGGTACCGTCATCAAGAAGCGTCAACTCGTTACCTGCTCGTCCGGCAACAGATTCCAAGGGAGTAGCAGACTGAGCAGTCCGTCGCCGCTCGTTCGCGACAGGCCGGCTCTCGTCGGTCACCAGAAGCATGCTGGCCATTGCTGCCCCGACAACAAGCACGAATCCCAAAGCAGAAAATACTCGAATACGATTCAATGTAGGGTCTCATTACTCGCTTCTAATGCACTTCCAGGGATAGCCGTATCGACTTGCTCCGCCAGAATCCGCCAAGCTTCTGCTTCTCGTGAATTGCCGAACTCGTCGAGCAGTTCTACCAGACGCAAACACCCGGCAGCTGTTGGAACTCGATCCTGGATCGAACCGAGCAAGTGCCAGATGGCCAGTTCAGCCTTCGCGCGACGATGCACCAATTCATAGACAGCCTTTGCTTCCTCTGCACGGCCAAGACGCTGAAGCAACCTCGCTCGCCGTGCGAGATTAATGCGATCCAACGGTCGCGCGCTGGCAGCCCGGTCAAGTGCGTCCAGTGCCAACCGCCAATCTCCGTCATGCTCGGCGATTTCTGATTCCAGAAGATGCACACATTGGACATACGGATTACCAGCGCAGGCCATCCTCTTCAGAGACTTGAGAGATGTCAGCGCATAACCCAAATGGCCGGCGGCCAGCGACAGGCGACATCTGGCCAGAAGAACGAAACAATCTTCTGTCTCACCCTTCAACAGCCGATCGAGCAGAGCGGTCGCATCAGAAGTTCTCCCAATCGCCAGAAGCCCATGAGCGATCGCGGCGTTGACGGACTGTTGCTCCGGATGCCGTCTCGCGGAGCCCTGCAGAGCCTTCAGGCATTCTTCCGCCACCGGCGGGTTGAACTGCACGGCAAGCAGATCCTGCATCAAAGCGACTCGATCAGACATCGCATAGGCGCCGGGCTCTGAAAGGACCGATCCGAGAATCTCAACAGCCTCGCGTTCTCGAAACTGACCGATCAGGAGAGAGGCCAATTGGCGCCGCACTGGAACCGATTTCGGGAATCGCTTAAGCGATTCCTGCATGACCAGCTCAGCTCGCTCCAGTTGTTCATCCAGCAACAGGGCGGCCGCCAGTCTCTGCTGAGCCGCTTCAAATTCGGACGCCTTGGATTCAACGGCAGAAAAACACTCGATAGCTGCGCGATAATCGGAATCAGCCAACCACGCCTGCCCCATTGCGTACTGAGCTGCAGCGTGACTGGGCCAGAACCTGATGACCCACTTCAAATGCTCCCGGGCCTCCGACGATTCCCCCAACGCGAGTGAGAGTTCAGCCTTGCGAAGGGCATTATCGACGGCCAATTGACACCCAAAGAGAACGAAAACAACTGCCAACAAGCAGGTGCCAGCTGACATCAACGTACGTCGCAATGCCATCAGCTTGCCGACCCTTACCGCCCCACGATGATTCTCATCCCTGTCTCTCTTCGGCACCACACCTTCAGAGAGTCCCGAGCGTAGCCTCGGCCTCACACTGCACGCTGCGGCTGTGCCACGCCAGCCCCCAACCACTCCACTCCGTTGGGCGTTATCGCAATGGTTCTTCTCCTCAACTGATTGCGATAGTACGGCGTACCCTGACTCTCTCAAAAGGTATCGGTCGATCCATCCACTTCAGGTTCTCCGCCGACGTTCCCTGCCGTCATCGCCGCGTCTTCTTCCGCTGACAATTCAATCTCATCAGGGGATGGCATTGATGACTCAAGGTCCGCCTGACTCGGCCCGCACCCGCTCACTGAAACAATACAGAGGCAGAATGCCACACATAACACTTTCGCAGTCAGAGAGGCAGCTATTCCGGACACGATGTTCATTCCTTTTTCACAATCATTATTTTGAAGGAGCAAAACCACCCATTGAACCAGAGCAATCAGGTAACTCTGTTACAACGAATGCCGTCGCAGCCTGTCTGCCGTCGAACACAAAACAAGAGCAGCAGCATCCAGAGAACACTGCCACTGCTCCTGTCCTCTCTTGTAATCTTCTGCAGCAAACAAAACATCGACACACAGCACAATGTCTACCGCAACGAAGCAATCAGGCTTATCAGAAATCGAACGCTAGTCGAACGGTGTTTCCACCCTAGAATTCGCCCGTGTCCTGTCCGTCCTGAATGTAGTTCAGAAGGCAGTACGTGCTGTGATCGATCGTATCACTGACGAACTTCGCACTGCCATCACCTAGGAGTCTGTCCGGATACCTCGTTTGACCTGGTTTTTCCGGGGTGAAGTCGAGAGGATTCGAGCGTGGATGGATCGTGTTTCAGAATCAGCGTGGCCAGAGGTCAGGGATGAGCCG
>Ga0070726_10000947_pt1 | contig 31509 bp, 26 predicted proteins | sample tdAd471_FD_67275 | JGI IMG/M metagenome (GOLD analysis project Ga0070726, IMG submission 67275) | Marine sediment microbial communities from the Atlantic coast under amendment with organic carbon and nitrate - tdAd47.1 | ecosystem: Environmental > Aquatic > Marine > Coastal > Sediment | place...
GGGGGGGGGGGGGGGGGGGGGGGGGGGGGGGGGGGGGGGGGGGGGTCAGTTGCAGCCGGCGAGGAAGGCGTTGACGAATGCGCCGATGTCGCCGTTGTCGAGCACGCCGTCACCGTTGAAATCCGCGTCGCAGGCGCTGGGGGTGTCCTCGCCGACAACCTCGAGGTTGTTGAAGAAGACGTCCGTCTCGCCGCCGCCGGGCTGGCCGCCGCAGTAGACCTTGAAGCCGTCGATCACGCCGCCATAGGTTCCGGTGGCGGAGTCGGTCACGGACCCGAACGGGTCGATGCGCTGGACGGTCCATGTGCCGCCGGTCTCTGAGGTCTGGGTGAACTCGCAGTGGAAGTAGGAATCCGGCTCCTCGAACTCGAAGGCGGTGCCGTCTCCGGTTCCGAGGCCCTTGGTGTCGATGTTCCAGGAGGTGGAGCCGTTCATGTTCCACAGCGAGTTGAAGAACCCTGCGTTGGTCGTGATGTCGAGCCCCTTGAAGCCCTGCGAGATGACGTAGCTTGCGAAATCGATGCTGAAGGTCTGCCCGACCGCGAGCGGGCTGTTGAAGGTACGTTTGACGTCGATGTAGTTCGAGTCGGTGGCGTAGACCTTGAACGACTGCGCCGCCCCGGAGTTGATGTCGGCACCGAATCCGAAGCCGTCCATCAGCGTGGAGTCGCCGATCTCCGGATCGACAAAGCCGGTGCCCTGGAAGTCCTTGAAGATGTCCCACGCGCCGAAGGGGTCGCCCGCGGTCTCCAGGTCGGCACCGGCCTGGAAGTCCGGGGTGGTGTAGTTGGAGGCGTCGTCGGAACCCGGCGGGGTGGCGGGGGCGCACGCGGCGAAGAGCGACGCGGCGAGCACTGCCGTGGCGGTGCGGGGTGTGGTGTTCATGTCTGTCTCCCTCGGTCGTGGTGGTTGGTGTTTATCCCTCGGATCGGTCCGTACCGGCGCGTCGTGCGCCTGGTGTGGTTCGGTCGGGCGGCGGCGCGGTGCTGGCACCGGCGTGCAGCTCGGCGCCCTGGACGTAGCGCCCGATCGGGGGCGCCTCGGGCTGGTCGATGACCTGCATGAGCGTCTCGCAGCAGGCACGCCCCTCGTCCTCAACCGGGCAGAGGACGGTGGTGATCTCGGTGTGCTCCGGGCCGGCCAGTCGCGGGGCGCCGCCGATGGTCGCGACCGAGAGGTCGGCCGGGCAGCGGAGGCCCATGCGCCGGGCGGTCTCGATCGCCGCGACCGCGATGTCGTCGTAGAGGGCGAAGACGGCGGTAGGCGGGCGGCCGCCGCTCAGCAGCGCTCGGACGAGGTCGTCAAAGGGCTCACCGGGCTCGTTGAGCACGACATGGTCGGGATCGACCTCGAGCCCGGCGTCTTCGAGCGTGTCCCGGAAGACGTGACGACGGGCCGCGGAGACACGCCGGTTGTCGCGCACCCCCAGGAACGCGATGCGTGTGTGCCCTAGCCCGATGAGGTGATTCACGGCGACGCCGACCGCGGCGGGATCCCAGGCGGTGAAGCTGATCTCCTCCAGCCCCTTGGGGAGGTCGGAGAGGAAGACGAGCGGCACGCCGCGGGCACGGACCTGCCGGTATCGCTTGAACCCGTCTGCGAGCGGGTTGCAGATGATGCCGTCCACGCGGCGCTCGACGAGCGAGCGGAGCAGCTTCATCTCGAGCTCGCCCGAGCCGTCGTGGCAGACCATGAGGGGGACGGTGTCGGTCTGCGCGAGACAGCCCGAAATGCCCCGCATGACCCGATGGGCCCAGTCGTCGCGCAGGTGCGGAAACACCACGCCGATCGCGCCGGTCCGCTGCTGGCGGAGCCCGCGTGCCAGGGCGTTGGGCACGTAATCGAACTGCTCCGCGGCCTGCCGGACACGTCGCACGGTCTGTTCGGAGATTCGACGCTTCTCCGCCTGCCCGTTGAGAACGAAGGAGACGGTGGTGGGCGAGAGGCCGAGCTCTTTGGCGAGCGCCGAGAGCGTCGTGACGGGGTGCCTGTCGTCTGGAGTTGTGGGCGGGCGTGTGGGCACGGTGCTACAACCTTTTAGCGTGAGCACGCAAGGTACACCGCTATAACCTTTTAGTCAAGGGCTACGTGTCGCTTTGACCAGAGAATTGATCAATCAGTCGGATTGTCGTGTGCTTAGCCGTACAAATACCAGCCATTGCCGACACAAGACCGGCAGCTGGGCGACTCTGGTAACACTGAACCAGCACGCACCCTGCGCGACCGACTCAGCACCCGGCCAGGAACTCGGTCACGAAGGCTCCGATATCGCCGTTGTCCAGGATCCCGTCGTTGTTGAAGTCCGCGGCCAGATCGGAGGCCAGGAACAGTTGCACGAAGGCACCGATGTCGCCGTTGTCGAGGACGCCGTCGTTGTTGACGTCGGGCGTGCAGGGGGGCGCGGGGTCGAGCACGTAGTTGGCGGGGCCGTGCAGTTCGGCGCCGGTGTCGTCGGTGAGGACGATGAGGGAGGTGGTGGGCTCGGTGTCGATGTAGGCGGTGGAGGCGGTCCAGAGACCCGCGGCGGCGGCCTGCACGGAGCGGGCGCTGGCCGAGCCGACGCTCGCCGGATCGACGGCCCACTGCACGTGGTCGTTCATGTCGGTGGTGGAGCCGAAGCTGAGGAGGCCGTCGGGTCCGGGGGTGAAGATCTCGAGTGCGTAGGAGGCGGAGTTGAGGGGCTGGGCAAAGAAGCCGCCGATGGAAGAGATGTTGAGGGCGCTCGGGTCGGCGGGGGCGTCGTCGTTGTAGTGGATGAAGATCGAGCCGCCCGCGGGGACGGATACACCGTTCAGACCCGAGTTGGCGGAGTAGCGACGGATCTCGTTGAAGTCGTGCGTGCAGAAGCGCCAGCCGGAGAGGTCCACGGCTGCGTCGCCGAAGTTGTGGATCTCGACCACGCCGGCACCCAGGTCGATCGAGCGGAACTGGATGTCGCGGTCGGCGGCGAGGGCGGCGGACGAGGCGGCGAGCGCGGCGCCGATCGTGAGGGTGCTGAATGCGTGCGGCATGGGTCTCTCCTGTGGGTACCGGTCTGGGGACCCGGTGCGTTTCGTACCCTTTGTACCCTTGGGTGCGGCGGTTGCCAAATGAATTCTCGGGCGAGGGGCGTGACGATCTCGCGCTGCGGACGCGAAGGACTGGATTCGTTCGGGGTAAAGATTCAGACCCGGAACCAGTTCTGATCGGATGGGCGAGACGTCGTGGCGTGTTCCGATCGGGGGCGTGTCAGGCCGATCGATCGGCGCGTGGCGGCGGTAGAATCGTGGGCAGGCCCCTGTAGCTCAGCTGGATAGAGCAGCGCTTTCCTAAAGCGCAGGTCCCAGGTTCGAACCCTGGCGGGGGTGCTTCGGGTGGGGATTCAAGCAATGGGACCGTCGCGTGCGCCGGCAGGGCGTTGTGTGAGAACCACGGCGCGTTGTGCGATTGCAACAGGTGCCGGGCCCGGGCCCGGGCTGCGGGGTTTCAATCGCGTTCGATCGACGCTGGCACGCCCGATGCACTCTTCATGGCATGTCCCGCTGGAGCAAGAGAGAGAGGCTTCTCGGACGCGCCGGGCTTGTGCTCGGCGTGGCGGTGATGGCGGCGCCGGGTGGGTGCGGCACAACGACCCAGTCACGGCACGCGAGCGTGCACGGGCTGGGGCGCGGATTCATCGGGGGGAGCGGGGATGTTGCGATGGTGCTGGGGGCGGATCGATCGCTGGGCGACGAGGACGCCCGCAACGACCTGCGCCTGAGCGTGCGGACCCACGAGCCGGCCTACGCCGGCGATGCGTGGGCCGAGCCGTCTCGCCCGGACCTGCGGAACGTGCGGCGGGGACGGTTCACGACCCGACACGCGCGGGGGTACCTCTACTTTGAGCGCGATCGGCACCCGTACCCCTCCCGCTGGCGCTGACCCCCCCCACTCCCCCCCACTCCCCCCACATTTTCCGACGCGCTGGCTGACACTTTCGCCGTGCGCCGCGATGCAGCACCACCGATTGCCATGGCCTCGATGATGCGGGCTGGCGTGCGTGGTGGTTCGATGGCGGCCCCAAAAAAGAACAGGGCCCGGCCGACGCGGCCGAGCCCTGGTCCCAATGAGAGTGCGTGGTCTGTGTGCTCAGCCGATGGCGAGGGTGAGGTCGGCCCCGTGCCCGAGCAGGGCGAAGATCAGGGTGGCGATAATGCCCCCCGAGCCGACCACGGCGGCCATGGCGAAGGCGAAGCGTCCCTTGGGGTCGTCGCCTGAGCGTTCCGAGACGGCCGAGAAGCCGTCCATGCGTTCGTTTCGTGGCAGTTCCATGCGTGCTCCCTCCTGAGTCGTGCGAGGCGGGGGATCGACCCGCCGTGGAAGAGGGTGCGATACGGAGAATCGGGTTGCCAGCGAGCCACCGGGATCGGGGGCGAGCGGGGGCGTGGTGTGTGGGATGGGGAAGGGTTGCGGGTGGTGCGGGGAGCCCCCCGGTGCGGGGTATGATGCCGCGGGACCGGAACGGACTGGAGTCCCGGAAGCACGGAGGCGAGCGTGGACAGCTTTGTGATCGAGGGCGGGCGTCGGCTGGAGGGGACGCTGCGGGTGAACGGGTCGAAGAACGCGGCGCTACCGCTGCTGGCGGCGACGCTGCTGACCGACCAACCGATCGCGTTCCGGGACGTGCCGGACCTGTCGGACATCCGGAACATGTGGCGTTTGCTGAAGGAGCTGGGGGTCGAGGTGACGCCGGGCGAGGGGGACGGTGCGTTCGGGGTTCAGAGCGTGGACGAGAGCGCGGACCACGCGCGGTACGAGATCGTGAGCACGATGCGTGCGAGCATCTGCGTGCTGGGACCGATGCTGGCGCGTCGTGGGTCGGCCCGGATCAGCCTGCCTGGCGGGTGCGCGATCGGGGACCGCCCGGTGGACCTGCACCTGCGCGGGCTGCGTGCGCTGGGGGCGCAGATCCACCTGGAGGGGGGCGACATCGTGGCGCGGGCGCCCGAGGGGGGGCGGCTGGTGGGCGACCGGATCTTCCTGGGCGGGGCGTTCGGCTCGACGGTGCTGGGAACCGCGAACGTGATGAGCGCCGCGACGCTGGCGGAGGGGACGACGATCATCGAGAGCGCCGCGTGCGAGCCGGAGATCGTGGACCTGGCGAATCTGCTGACGTCGATGGGGGCGAAGATCGAGGGGGCGGGGTCGCCGCGTGTGATCGTGCACGGGGTGGAGCGCCTCGGCGGGACGGAGCACACGGTGCTGCCGGACCGGATCGAGGCGGGGACGTTCATGTGTGCCGCGGCGATCACGAACGGGAGTCTGACGCTGGAGAACTGCCCGCTGGACTGCCTGATGGCGGCGACGGACCGGCTGGACGCGATCGGTGTGGAGATCGAGGTGCTGGAGGCGAGCGACCCGATGCGGGCGACGTGTCGCGTGGCGCCGGGGCGGCTGCTGCGTCCGGTGGAGCTGACGACGCAGCCGCACCCGGGGTTCCCGACGGACCTGCAGGCGCAGTTCATGGCGCTCTTGTGCCTGGCGGAGGGGAACAGCGTGATCACGGAGAAGATCTTCCCGGAACGGTTCCTGCACGTGGCGGAGTTGGGTCGGATGGGTGCGCACCTGCACCGCCAGGGCGCGACGGTGGTGGTGACGGGCGTGCGCGAGCTGACGGGCGCGCCGGTGATGGCGAGCGACCTGCGCGCCAGCGCGGGGCTGGTGCTGGCGGGGCTCGCGGCGAGCGGGACGACGACGGTGCGGCGCGTGTACCACCTGGACCGCGGGTACGAGCGGCTCGAGGAGCGGCTGGCGAAGGTCGGGGCGCAGATCTCCCGTGTGACCGAGGGGGAGTAGCCCCCCTCCCCCCCCACCCCCACCCCCACCACCCCCTCACACACACAGACACCACGTCTTTCCGCCTCCCCTTCCGCCGCTCGCCACCAGGGAGTGGTCTGGTGTGGTGGGCGCACGAAAAAGCGGCGGAGCGAGGGAGGGGGGTTGCCCGTCCGTCGCCCCGCCGCTCGCGGGTAGGGACCGTGTGAGGATCAGTTCTCGAAGTCGGTGATGAAGGCGACGATGTCGCCGTTATCGAGAATGGTGTCCTGGTTGAGGTCGGCGGTGAGGTCGCTGGAGCGGAAGTAGTTCATGAAGAGGCCGATGTCGGCGTTGTCCTTGGTGCCGTCAGCGTTGAGGTCTGAGATGCCGGCTGCGCCGGAGCCTCCGCCGCCGTTGGCCTGGATGAAGTCGAGGGTGCCGGCGTACTTGGGCGCCTCGTCGAGGGTGTCGGAGTGGAACTCCTTGAGTCCCCAGGAGCCGTACTTGTTGAACTCGGAGACGTGGTTGTAGAGGACCATGGGGCCGACGTCGCGCTCGTGCCAGCGCTCGAGGTACTCGCGGAAGATGGACCGCATGCGGGGGTGGCGGTTGGCCTTGATGAGCAGGTCAACGTAGGCGGAGGAGTCGCGCTGCTGCTGGGTGTGGGCGGCGAGGTGCTGGCCGCCCTCGTAGCCGATGAGCTCGATGCCGTACTTGGAGGTTTCCTTGAGGTGGTCGTCGGTCCACTTCATGACGACGTCGAGGTCGGCCTGGACGGTGTCGAGGACGCGGTCCACGGACCAGCCGACGACCTCGTTGAAGCGGTTGGGGTCGATGGCGGGGCCGGCGAAGTAGGGCGCGATGGCGACCGCGTCGGTCTTCATCCAGGCGTCCTGGTGCTCGAGGCTGAGCTTGGTGATCCACCAGTTGGCGGCCTGCGAGCCCATGACGCGGACGAGCTGGTCGGGTCCGAAGTAGTCATCGAAGATGTCGAAGATCTGGACGGAGCGGTGGGAGTGGTACAGCCACGCGGACTCCCAGGGGGCGGAGCCCCAGCCGCGGGCCTGGCCCTGCTGCGAGCAGTACTGGTACTGCTTGAACTGGGAGTTCCAGACCTCGTTGGAGTGCTCGATGTAGACCTTGCGTCCGGGCTCGATGAGCTCGGCGACCTTGGCGGCGAAGTTGTGGACGTACTCGTCGTCGGCGAGGTGGGGCATGCAGAACCACGCGTCCTTGTCGAGACGGTTGACCAGATCAACCATGATCTCGATGGAGACGCCGTCGGGAGCGCTCATGGACGAGCGGTTGACGTCGGTGCGCTGCGACCAGTTGGAGACCTTGGAGTTGTTGGTGACCTGCCAGTCCATGAAGCGGAGGTTGTCGAAGTTGGAGAGGCTCTCGAGGAAGGTGGGGTGGAAGATCTGGGTGTCGTAGTTGTCCTCGAATCCGGGCATAATGACGCGGACGTTGCGGATGTAGTTGGAGGGGTTGGTCTCCTTGATGGACATGAAGACGCCGGCGTCGGAGGGCTTGACGTCGAGGAGCATCTTGCCCGGCTCGGAGTGGATGACGGTGGCATCGAATGCGAATTCGATGACGCCCTCGCCCTCGTAGAGGACGGTGTAGGTGCCCGCGGGGTACTTGCCGTTGATGTCACGGGCCATGATGGTCGAGGCGGCCTGGCCGGACTCGAGTCGCTTGGGCCAGTTGTTGGAATCGACGTCGATCCAGGCGCCCGTGTCCCAGGTGCCGTTGGGGGCGGCGCTGGTCTGGGGGATCCACTTGCGGCTGGACCGCATGAGATCGACGAAGGTCTGGCTGGTGGACCAGTCCACGACGGGCGCCAGGTTGACGCCGACGCCGGGCTTGGTGGTCTGTTCGGCCTGGGTGATCCCGGTGGCCGCAACGAGGGCCGCGGCTGAGGCGGCGAGACGGACGGCTCGGCGAGTGGTGTTCGTGTTCATGGGTACAACTTGGCGAAGCGTTCTTCCCAAGTTCCACCAGTTTGCCTGTGTTGCCTTGTTTGACATGGTTTCCAACTCCGTACATTCGTTCGGACCCGCACAACCGTCATCGAACCCGCCCCTTCGGGGTGCGGGTGGGTGCTGGGCCCACTTGTGTGAATCTCCCGCGAGCACTCCGCCAGCAGGCTGCAGGTGGCTCTGAGCGGCGGTTCCCTCCGCGGCCCGGCCCGTGTGAGCGCCGCACGCCGTGTTTTCAGGCGTGCAAGGCGCGTCCCCTTTGAGAAGCACGATGTCCGCGGCTTTCGCCGCGAGTGGACGTGCGTTTTATCGGTTGGTTGCCCGGTCGCCTGAAAGGAGTTGGCCCGAAAGCGTGGGTGGTGTTCGAGGCGTCGTGAGGGTGTGGCGGCGTGAACTTATCGGGCCGTGTGAATCTGGGTAATACGACAGCGGTCTGATTCTGAAATCGTTGCGCGACGGATCGGTTTGTGCGTGGTGGAGTCAGGCCCCGACGAAGGCGTTGACGAAGTCCTGGATGTCCTTGCCGTCGATGACGCTGTCCTGGTTGAAGTCGGCGGCGGGGTCGAGGGCGATGAAGGCGCTGACGAAGACGGTGAGGTCGTTGTTTGTCAGGACGCCGTCGCCGTCGAAGTCGGGGTTGAGGGGTGCGTCCTGGGCGTTGTTGAACGAGTCGTTGTCGTAGAGGTACTTGACGACGCCGGACCACTTGTGGGCCTCGTACCAGGGCTGGTCCTGGAACTCGAGCAGGCCCCAGTGCCCCCACTTGGTGGGCTCGGAGACGTGGTTGAACAGGCAGAGGGTGGACCCGCCGGCGACGTGCCAGGCGTTGAGGAACTTGTAGTAGAGGTTCCGCATGCGCGGGTCGCGGTTGGCCTCGAGGATGAGGATGCGGTAGAGGGGGTCGTCGATGGCGGGGGTGCCGGGCGGGGGGACCAGGTGCTGGCCGCCCTCGTAGCCGATGAGCTCGAGGTCGTGCTGCCCGGCGAGCGAGGCGTGGTCGCTGATCCAGCCGGTGACGGTGTCGATGTGGTCCTCGACGGTGTCGAGCACGTAGTCGTTGGACCAGCTGAGCATGGCGGGATAGTTCTGGGGCTCGGAGGCGGGCCCGGAGAAGTAGGGGGCGATGGCGAGGGCGTCAACCGACTCGGCGACACCGTCAACGGAGAGGGCCTGCTTGAGCACCTCGCTGACCGCGGCCTGGCCCGGCAGGACGCGGACGACCCGGTCGGCGGGCAGGATGTCGCCGACGATGTCGAAGACCTGCTTGCTGCGGAGGCCGGTGTAGCGCCAGGCGGCGACCCAGGGCTCGCTGGCGAGGCCGAGCTGCTGGCCCTGCTGCGAGGCGTAGTCGTACTGGGTGAACATGGAGTTCCAGACCTCGTTGGAGTACTCGATGTAGGCCTTGCGACCGGGCTCGAGGTTGGCCTTGATGGTCTGGGCCATGTTGCGGACGTAGTCGTCGTCGGCGAGGTGCGGGATGCAGAACCAGCCGTCGGCATTGAGCTCGTTGCAGAGCTGGATCATGTGTTCGAGGGCGACGCCGCCTCGCCCCTGCTGGGTGTAGCGCTGGGGGGTGGGGCGTTCGTCCCAGCGTTCGATGCGGGAGTTGTTGGTCGAGCCCCAGTCCATGAATCGGAGGGTGGTGAAGGGCTTGAGGGTCTCGAGGAAGTTGGGGTGGAAGGGGTGCTCTTGGTAGGAGTCCTCGAACCCGGGCATGATGACGCGGATGTTGCGGATGTGGTCGCCCGGGTCGGTGTCCTTGATGGTCATGAAGACGCCGTCCTCGGAGGGCGTGACGTCGAGCTCGATGCGTCCGGGCGACCTGGAGACGACCTTGGCGTCGAAGGCGAAGTCGATGAAGCCGGTGCCCTCGTAGAGGCAGACGTAGCGTCCGCCGGGGTAGCGTCCGTCGATCTCGCGGCACATGAGGGTGGAGGCGGCCTGGCCGTCGGCGAGGGCGTTGGGCCAGCCGTTGGCATCGGTGGAGATGGCGGCGCCGGTGTTCCAGGGCCCGCCGGGGGCCTGGGTGGTCTGCGGGAGCCACTGGCGTGCGGTTTTCATGATGTCCACGAAGGTCCAGGCGGTCTGGTAGTCCACCGCGGGTGCGAGGTTGACGCCGACGGGCCTGGAGGGGGTGGTGACGTCGGAGAGTGCCGCGGCGCCGTGTGCGGCGAGGGCGACTGCCGACAGTGCGATCGCATGAAACCGGAGGGTTCGCTTGCGTGTCATGTGTTCTTCCGTGGGTGGTGCTCGTGCCGTCGCGGATTGTCCCGGCGGTCGTGATCCCTCACGATCGTGGGTCCGGTTGTGGTTGTGAACGGCTCCCGCGAGGTGGCGTCGTCGTGCGCGCCGTCCCGGCAGGGGATGCAGATACTACCCGTTCGCACGAGAAAGTCACGCGGTTCGGCGAGCGTGCGAATCAATCTTCATCGAAGCCGCGATCGACCAGCCCTTTGAGCGCCTGGAGGCACTCCTGGGCGTGTTCGCCCTCGGAAACAATTTCGAGAAGTGTGCCCTTTGTGGCGGCTAACAGCATGATCTCCATGACGGACTTGCCGTCCACGGATTCGTCGCCCTTGCGGATGGTGACGGTGCAGGGAAACTGGCTGGCGGTGTCCACAAAGGCCATGGCCGGCCTGGCGTGCAGCCCGAGCCGGTTTCGGATGGTGACCGAGATCGAGGCGCGATCGGACACGCGAGTCGTCTCCCTGGGGGGGATGGAAGGTTTGGGAAATCAGCCGCCCAGTTTCTGGTGGTCGGCCTCGTCCAGCAGGGTGGTGACGTCCTCCACGGACCCGGCCTGGCGGAGGAATCGGCGGAAGGTGTCCTTGGAGAGGTTCTTGAAGATGGCCTCCATCGCCTGGAGGTGCTCCTCGGGCTTGTCCTCGGGTGAGAGGAGGAGGACGACGGAGAAGACGGGCTGCTTGTCGAGCGCGTTGAACTCGATGCCGTGCTCGGAGAGGCCGATCGCGGCGGCCATGCGGGTGATCTTCTTGTGCTTGACGTGCGGGACGGCGACCCCCCGCCCGAAACCGGTGGATCCCTTGCGCTCGCGCTCGAGGAGTCGCTCGATGAGCTCCCCCTTGATGGAGGCGTCGGCGGCGCCGGCCTCGATGAGGCGGTCTACGAGGTGGGTGAGGACCTCGTCGCGCTCGGTGGACTGGAGGTTCGGGACAATGGATTCCTGGACAACGATGTCGGTGAGGTTCATGGACCCGTCCTGTGGGTGAGGGGGTTAGTGGTGGTTGACCTTCAGCCGGTCCTTGAACTCGGCGAGCTGTCTGGAGGCCTTGTCGGTCGCGGCGTCGATGGCGGCGTAGACGTCGCTGTGATCGGCCTTGGAGACGAAGTCGGCGTGCTTCTCGACGGTGATGACGCACTCGATCAGGTAGTCGTTTCGTGTCGAGGACTGCTTGTCGATGGTCCAGACGATCTGCTGGACCATGTCGAGGTAGCGGGTCAGGCGATCACACTTCTTCTCGGCGTACTCGCGGATGGGGTCGGTGACTTCGAAGTGGCGGCCGATGACCTCGATACGCATGCTGTCTCCTCTCGCTGTGCGGCGGGGGAGGTCCCGCCAGAGCCATTCTAAGCGCTTTCGGAGCGCTTCTCAGCGTCCGGGTGAGGTTCGGTGGCGGACGGGAGCTCCGGGGCGGCGTCGGGCTCGCTCTTTTTGGGCACGTCGCCCGGCGCGAGCACGCCCGCGGTGATGACGAATCGGAGCGCCTCCTCGACGGTCATGTCGAGTGTTCGGATCTTGTCCCTGGCGACGTTGATGGTGAAGCCGGTGAAGGGCGTGGGGCTGGTGGGGATGAAGACGGACTGCACGCGCGTGCCGGCGGACTCGTCGATGTCGCGGATGGACTCGCCGGTGAGGAAGCCGATGGTCCAGATGTCCTTGGAGGGGTACTCGACGAGGACGACCTTGGAGAAGGCCATCTTTTTCTCGCCGACGACGAGGTCCACGACCTGCTTGACGTGTGGGTAGACCTGCTTGAAGCCTGGGATGCGGGCGATGAGCCGCTCGACGCGGTGGTAGAGGCGTCGCCCGACAAAGTTGGAGAGCAGCATGCCCGCGAGGTAGATGAGGATGATGGCAATGAAGAGGCCGGTGGTCTCGAGCAGGAGGTAGCTGTCCCAGAACTCCTCGAACTCCTCGCGACGGATGTTCGAGATGATCTGCGAATCGGAGATGGCGCTGCGGCCGTCCGAGGCACGCCTGTTCTTTCTGTTGAGCACCTGCTCCGGCGTGACCTCGTACCAGCTCGGGCGGGTCTCCTCAGGGAAGAGCTCCACGGCCTCGATGACGACGATGCGGATGCCGGCGTTGATCGGGGTGGCGACGGTCTGGAAGACGAAGGTGAAGGCCTGCCAGAGGAGCCAGAGGGTGACGATCGAGGGGAGGAGGATGGCCAGGCCGCGCCCGAAGAACCGCTTGAAATCGTTGGTGAAGGTTCTGCTCATGTGTCCTTGAGTGGCCAGGGAATGGGAGTGATTCGGCGTGGGTTGGCCCCAAGCCGGACCCGGGTTCGTCCGACATTGTACGATCCGGTGTTCCGGGCCGAGGCCGGCCCCAGATCGAGGGCATTTCATGGCTGTTTTGGTGACTGGCGGGGCGGGGTACATCGGGTCGCACGCGTGCCTGCGTCTGCTGGAGGCGGGACGCGAGGTGGTGATCGTGGACAACCTGGTGCGTGGGCACGTCGCGGCGGTGGAACGCCTGTCGCGGGCCCACTCCGGGCGGGTGAGCTTCGTCGAGGCGGACGCGGGGGACGTGGAGGCCGTGTCGGCGGCGATGCGGGAGCACTCGGTGGACACGGTGCTGCACTTCGCGGCCCTGGCGTACGTGGGCGAGAGCGTGGACGACCCCTTGCGGTACTACCGCCTGAACGTGGCCTCGATGATCGGGCTGCTGGAAGCCATCGACGCGTGCGGGATCGGGCGGATCGTGTTTAGCTCGTCGTGCGCGACCTACGGCGACCCGCCCGAGGGCATGGTGCCCGTGCCCGAGGACTGCCCGCAGTCACCCACCAGCCCGTACGGCTGGACCAAGCTGATGGGCGAGCGGATGCTGCTGGACTACGTGGAATCGTGCCGGCGCGCGGGCAAGCCCTGCTCGGCGGTGATGCTGCGGTACTTCAACGTGGCCGGGGCCGACCGGGGCGGGCTGCTGGGCGAGGACCACCGGCCGGAGACGCACCTGGTGCCGATCGCGATCGACGCGGCGCTGGGGCGGCGCGAGGGGATGGCCATCTTCGGGACCGACTACCCGACCGAGGACGGCACCAACGTGCGGGACTACGTGCACGTGGACGACCTGATCGAGGCGCACCTGCGTGCGATCGATGCGCTGGACCCTGCGGAGAACTCGTGCCGCGCGTTCAACGTGGGGATCGGGCACGGGCATTCGGTGCGCCAGGTGCTGGATTCCGTGCAGCGCGTGAGCGGCGAGGGTTTTTCGATCCGCGAGGAGCCGCGTCGCGCGGGGGACGCGGTGGCGTTGTACAACGACCCGACTCGCATCCGCGAGGAGCTGGGGTGGGCGGCGGAGGTGCGGGACCTGGACGAGATCGTGCGGACGGCGCTGGACTGGCGGCGTGAGCACCCGGAGGGGTACGGGGGGCAGGCAACCTAACTGTCAGGCCGCCACTCTTCGTCTCTCTCTTCATGGGACGCGGCATCAGCCCTGCTGCGTTTCCGCTCTGACATTTGACCAGTGGCAAGGCGCTTACGCTTCTGCTTGCTCTCCTTGGCCCGACGCTCGTATGTCGGCTCGCTTGCTTCCGATTCCGATTCCGATCGATCAGGAGACCGTCGGCCACGGGTCACGGCCTCCTGGGCGGCCGCTTCGCTGATCGAAATATCACGCTCTCTTATGTAAGTTATTAGATTTTCCGGCAATCTCCAATTGCCTCTCACTGGATCAACTCTGATGTTATCGGCTCGGTAAAACGCCTTCAACGAGTCGAGCATCAGCTGGCAATCCGTACAGATTGTGCTGCTGACGCCGAACTGGCAATTCTTCCATTTAGCCTCGTGTTGCTGGATCCGACGCTTTGAGAGACTGTCCCCGGGCTTCCACTGGATCTGCGAGTCAAGTACCCATTGGCATGCCTTCATCTCGGCATGCGTGTTCTCTTCGAACCGCTTGTGTACAGGGAGCACGCTCCAAACCGAGCCCCAGTACTTTAGGTTCTTGATCGCGGTCAATCGCGAGTCAAAGGCATACCCCCCGACGGGAGTGGCACAGACAAAGGAACCACGCCGCCGCCCCCGCGCGGCTGACGCCCCCCGCTGCATACGCCCTCGGAGTGCGGCAATGAACTGCTCACGTTGGAGTGACAGCCTGTACCTCAGGTCCAAAGCTAGCTGGTCGATGACCCTGTGAGTCATCGAGCTGCTCGAGAAAACGCTCAGCTTCTTATCGAGCCCGATTCGGAGAACGGTGACAACTTTTTGTGAATCGAACCTCGGGTCCCTATACAAGCCATGGTGAATCCAGAGCGCAATCTGATCGAGTGAACCCTTGGAGGCCTTGGGCCCGAGTCTTAGCTTCGACTGCGCGTGACGTCTGCCGGCCACACGCTGATCGTGCCGTTCCCTGGAATCGTCAATTGCACCTGTTCTGAATTGGCTCACGCACTCCTCCTCCCGACACGCCGGATTTGCGTCCGTTTCCCCCGACGAGACTGATCCAGTTCAACACGCCGGTACGTCCCCTCGGCATCGGGAGGCGGCCGGTACAAAACCAGCCGCCACGGCCCGGCCTGCACGTTGGCGGAACGCAGGCCCACGAGGCGGGCCGCGTGTCGGACGGCTCGCCTGAGAAACCACGGCACGCGTGCCAGGCGTCGGTTTCGCATCTGGGTCAGTTCTCGTACTTGATCTCGATCGGGTCCACGGCGGAGGAGAGGAGCTGCATCAGCTTGCCCATGCCCTCGGTGGGCGGCTGCTGCTTGGCCTCGACGTGCACGGTGTATTTGGCGGATTTGTCCGACTCGCGGGTGTTCTCGCGGTGGGTTGAGACGGTGCCCTTGATCGAGGCCTTGTACCACAGGAACTTGGCGGAGGCGTTGACTTCTACGCTCGCATCCGTTGTGGCCTTGGAGGTCTCGACGTTTTTGACCTCCATGTTGAAGTCGATAGTCACGAGGTCGATGAGCAGGGCCGGGAGCGGTACCAGGCCGAGCGTGGGCGCGTGGATCGTCACCGTTTCCTTCGAAATGGTTCCGGTTTTGTTGTCGAGCACCGGGCGCTCGAGGTCGAAGTCGATGGTGCGTGTCTTGTCGTCCTTGAAGCCGATGACCTCCATGGCCGAGATCATGGCCTCGGCCAGTTCGACCTGCGCGGCGCAGCTGGCGTGAAGAGGTCCGCCGATCAGCTCGCCCATGGGGAGGCCCTTGAAGTTCTGTACGAGGTCGTTGTCGGCCATTGCTTGCCTCCTGGTTGCGGTGCGGCCCGGGCGTCGCCGGGCGGGTTACGGGATCTGCTTGACGATGACGTCGTTCATGCGGACGAGGCCCTCGGGCGGGTCGCCCTTCTTGAACGTGATGGTGATGTTGACGTTGGAGGCACCCGGCTTGGCCGAGGCCTTCGACATGGAGACGACCATCGCCTTGCCCTGCGACATGGCCTCCGGGTGTTTCTTTGAGAGCGGGGTGGGCTGGTAGGTGCCCGGCTCGTCGCCGCGTGCGCCGAGCAGACCGCCCACGCCGGCGGGCGCCCCGAAGGGCCCGCGCGGGCCGAGCTTGTGCCACCCGGGCGGGCGGTGGCCCTCGGGCGGGACGGTGCCCGGCTCGGCGACCGTCTCGAGCGTGGCTCGGAACTCGACCTTGAGCTCCTCGATCAGCATGGAGCCGACCGGGACGAGCGTGATGAGCGGGATGTCCACCACCCGCTCGGCCTCGGGATCGTCGGCGCCCAGGTTGGGCACGCGGACCTGCACCATCTTGGGGCGGTAGACGGTCTGGCCCTCTTCGTCCCGGGTCGTCTCGAAGTAACGATCCATGAGCTCGAGGTGCTGCTCCTCGGTGATGCTCTGGGCGTGGTGCATCGCGTTGGCGATGCTCTCGGTGAGATGGTCCAGGTTGTGGGTGCCCTTGGCCATGGCTGGAGCGAGCTTACAGACACGGCGGGCGACAGAAACGTCTCATTCTCATTTTTGATATAATACTCATTTTTGAGTCGTGCTTATCATCCAACTCATTTCTGTGCGTACGGATTCTGGCCGTGCACGGACCCGCGTTGGCGCGGCGTGAGCAGTGCCGGTTCGGGTGCGGGTAGTCTGTGTGGATGCCGAGAACCCTCACGCGATCTGTTCTAGTGCTTGTTCTGTGGTTCACCGCGGGGACAGGCGGACTCCCGGAAACCGGCACTGCGCGCCTCCGCGTGCTCGGCCTTGCGCAGGACGGCGGGTTCCCGCACGCGGGGTGTGCGTGCGAGCGGTGCGCGGTTGCCGGTGCGGACGCGTCGCTGGCGTCGGGCGTGGCGAGCCTGGGTCTGATCGTGCCGGGCGGCGAGCGGGAGCGGGTGTACCTGTTCGACGCGACGCCGAGCGTGATCGGGCAGTTGGAGTTGCTGTCGGACGAGCGGGACGCGCCGGCGGGCGGGACGGACCGTGACCCGGTGGACGGGGTGTTCCTGACGCATGCGCATATGGGGCACTACACGGGGCTGATGTACTTCGGGTTCGAGGCGTTGCACACGCGCCGCGTGCCGGTGTGGTGCACGGAGCGGATGGCGGGGTTTGTGCGCGGGAGCCAGCCGTGGGCGCAGCTGGTGGAGCTGGAGAACATCGAGCTGCGGTCGTTCGAACCGGGCGAGCTGGGTGGGGCGGTGCGGGAAGTCGAGGTGGCGGACCTGGGCGGGGTGGCGGTCTCGGCGGTGCTGGTGCCGCACCGGGACGAGCTGAGCGACACGGTGGGGTACGTGATCGCGGGCCCGGCGCGCCGCGTGCTGTACGTGCCGGACACGTCGCCGTGGGAGGCGTGGGCGGAGCCGCTGGAGGAGGTGCTGGTGCGTCTGGAGATCGACGTGGCGGTGCTGGACGGGTGCTTCTACTCGGGGGACGAACTGCCGGGGCGCGACCTGAGCACGATCGGGCACCCGCTGATGGTGGACACGATGGCGCGGCTGGGGGGACTGGTCGAGGAAGGGCGGGTTGAGGTCATGTTCACGCACCTGAACCACTCGAACCCGGCGATCCTGGCCGGGCCGGAGCGTGCGGCGATCGAGGCGCGGGGTTTCCGGGTCGCGGGCGTTGGGGAGGAGATCGGGCTGTAGAGCGAAAAATCTCTCCGGCCCCTCACACATCCGGGCGGCGGCGGTGTCTTTCCGTGGTAGACCTTTCTTTACAGGAGCCACGGGATGACACGGATCGGACACACACGACGGCTGGTGATGGCGGCGGGGTTGGCGCTGGGGGTGCTGGGGGGGCAGGCGGCGGTCGCACAAGAGGAATTTGTGCCGCCGGAGGTGGTGGTGACGGATCGGAACGCGGCGTTGCTGTACCACCGCGTCTGGATGTATATGGATCGGGATCTGCAGGAGCTGTGGGTCTCGGGCGAGCCGTCCACGCTGGCCGAGGGCGGGGCGGCGATGCTGCGAGACTCGCAGGACACGATCCGGGCGATCCTGAAGGCGACTCGGCAGGACCATGCGGACTGGGAGGTGGAGTTCGAGCAGGGGCCGCACGCGTTGCTGCCCAACCTCGGGAAGCTGCGTGCGACGGCGCGTGTGCTCGCCGCGGACGCGTTGAGGTGTGCCGAGGACGGCGATCCCGCTGGCGCGGCCGAACGCATCGGCGCGTTGTACCGCATGGGCGAGCACTCCACGCCCGAGACGTTCTACATCGGCTCGCTCGTCGGGCTCGCGATCTCGAACCTTGGCAATCGGCTTGCGAACCAGTTGCTGGACGCCGATGTGCTCGACGCCCACGCGGCGGGTGTGCTGCTCGCCGAACTGGAACGTGTTGATCTGGACAACCCGCTGAATATTCGCGAGGCCATCCGGCAGGAGCGGGACGGATTGGCGGACTACTTCCTGACGCACTGCACCGGACCCGATGCCGGACAGCAGCTTTTGGAACACGTGCCCGCGATGGTGGGCGACGACTCCGACGTGATGGAGGGACCGCTCTCGGCCATGGACGGGGACGCGCTGCGCCGCGATTTCCAGGGGTACCGGCGGTTCTACGACGACGTGCTCTCGGTCTGGGATGAGCCGGACGCGGGGAAGCGAATCACGGAGATGGAGCAGGCCACCGCGGAGGGTGAGTACGGGCAGGTCGCGAAGATCTTCTCGGCCTCGCTGTCCAAGTCTCGCCAGCACGCCGAGGCCTTCCGGGACGACCACACGGCGCTGCTGGACCGTTTGCGTCAGGCGGCGGACGGGTGAAGACCCGGGCGGACCATCGCACGCTCCTCCTGCGGATGCATCGCGGGCACGAGCCCTCGGCCGAGCGGCTGTGGGCTCTGCTCGCGCCGCGACTGCTGGCGTACGCCCGCGCGACCTTGGCACGCGACCAGCGGAGCTGTGCGGAGGACGTGGTGCAGGGGGTGTTCCTGACGGTGCTCGCCAGGCCGCGCCGTGAGTTGCGGGGGATCGAGGATGTCACGGCCTGGATGTTCCGGCTGACACGCAACGCGGCGCTGAACCACGCCCGGGGCGAGCGACGGGAGCAGGACCGGCGGAACCAAGCACGCGTGGAACCCGGCGTGCCGGCCGTTGCGGATGACCTGCCGGACGTGGTCCGGGCGGCGTCGGGCCTGAGCGATGCGCAGCGGGACGTGGTGCTGCTGCGACACATCGGCGGGCTGACGCTGGAGCAGGTGGGAATGGCGCTGGGGGTGAATCGGAACACGGTGGCCAGCCGCGAGCGGGCGGGGCTGGCGGCGATGCGGGCGGTGCTGGGCAACGAATGGGGGCACGAGATGGAGGCGAGCCATGCCGGAGCGTGAGTTGGAACTGCACGACACGACTCTGACCAACGCGGGCGGTGTGCGACTGCCCGAAGGGGTCCGCGCGGCGGTGCGTCATCGGCGACGGGCACGACGGGCACGCGTGGGCGCGGCCTTGGCGAGCGTGGGCGTGGTGGCGCTGGTCGGCGTGGTGCTGTCACGACCCGGTGGTGGTAGCGCAGCCTCGGACGAGTTCGGCCCGGTGCGCCTGGCCTTCGACGACCCGATGCTTGCGGCGCTGGACGGCGCCGGGGCCGGTCCGAACGGAGCGGAGCGGGAGTGGTCGATCGGGATGGTGTATCGCGGGGACTGGCCCGGGGGTTTGTGAGCCGGGCTGTCAGGCGTGGTTCAGGCGGACCGCGGCGACGGTGAGGTCGTCGGCGAGCCCGACCTCGTCTTCCTGCGAGGAGACCCCGGTGCGGGACCCGGCGTGCCCGGTCTCGCACGCGCCCACGGCGTGGTGGCGGACGGCGGCGAGCAGGGCCGCGGCGAGTGACTCGGGCGTGTCGAGGTCGTGCAGGGTCTCGATGGCGTTGTTGTAGCCGAACTGGACGCCGGCGGGGTCGGGCTGCTCGATGACGCCGTCAGAGAAGAGGACGAGGGTGGCGCCGCGTGGGAAGGGGACGGTGACGGTGTCGTAGTCCGCGGCATCGGTCACGCCGAGGGGGAAGCCGCCGCCGGTCTGGATCTTCTCGGCCTTGTGGTCGGGCGAGATGCGTGCCGCGAAGCCGTGCCCGGCGTCCACGATTTCGAGGGTCTCCTCGGCGTGGTGGATGATGGCGGCGAGGCAGGTGACGAACTTGTTGGCCTCGGAGCGGGTGTGGATGTCGGCGGAGACCGCGCCGATGGCCTCGGCGAGCGGTCGCCCGGAGGTGAGGCGGGTGCGGAGCTGCGACTGGGCCGCGGCCATGAGCACGGCCGCGCCGACACCCTTGCCGGAGACGTCTCCCAGGAAGAGGGCGGTGCGGTTGTCGTCGAGCGTGAAGACGTCGAAGAGGTCGCCGGCGACGACGCGTCCTGCGAGCGACTCGTAGGCGTAGGAGACCGGTCCGAGCGAGCCGGTGCGGGGCGGCATGAGGAGTTGCTGGGCGCGCCTGGCCGCGGAGAGGTCGCTCTCGAGCTGGGCGTGTCGGGCGGTGAGCTCGGCGGCCCGGACGCGTTCGAGCGCGAGGCCGGCGAGCTGCGCGACGGACTGGCAGAAGGCCGCGGCGTCCTCGGGCAGGACGGACTCGGCCTTGCGTGAGTCGAGGTAGAGGTATGCCTCTGGCGACTGGCCGACCATGATGGGGGCACAGATCGCGGTGCGGATGCCCAGGTCGAGGATGGAGTGGGCCTGCTCGTGGATGGTGTTGTCGCGGAGCTCGACGAGCTGCCCGCCCGCCGCGGCCTCGACGAGTGTGCGCGAGAGCGTCGGGGGCTCGTCGAAGGTGGAGGCGAGTGCGTTGAACTCGCGGTCGGAGGCCTGCTGGACGACGACGACGCGCGGGCCGCCGGTGGCGGCGGAGACGGCGCGGACGGCGCTGGTGGCGATCTCATCGAGCGACTTGGCGTTGTTGAGTTCACGCGAGACGGTGAGGAGGGCGTCGAGGCGTCGCTGGGCGAGCCCGTCGAGGGCGGCGGGCTGGACGGGGGAGACCGCGGTGCCCCGCCCGCCCTGCTCGTCGAAGGTGGTGGTGGGGAATTGGCCGGCACCGGGCAGGCGGCAGCGGCAGGCCCAGACGCCGAACTCGATGCGGTCGCCCGGGGCGATGGGGACGGGTCGTCCGGGCTCGATGGTCTCGCCGTTGACGCGTGTGCCGTGGCGGGATTGGAGGTCGGTGACGAACCACTCTCCGGCGCGGTGTGTGAAGGAGGCGTGTCGTCTGGAGACGGCCTGGTCGGCGATGGTCCAGTCGGACTCGCTGCTGCGTCCGGCGATGAGGGTGTCGTGGTCGGCGAGCGCGAGCGGGGGGACGGGCTGGCCGCTGGCGTCGGGTGCGAGCGGTTGGAGCGTGAGCGGCGGGCCCGAGTGCCGTGGCGGGCTGGCTGGATCGAGTGTGTCTGGCATGGTCGCGAGCATACCGGGGTTGTGGAGCGGATCGCGGACGCTCGTGGACCGGGGCTGCTATGTTCTGTGTGGAGGTCTTGCGCATGGATTCCAAGAGCCAGTTCGTGGTGATGGCGAACCGGCTGCCCGTCCGGCGTGTGGAGAACGGGGACTCGGGCGGCTGGGCGATCAGCCCCGGGGGGCTGGTGTCGGCATTGATCCCGCCGATGCGTGCGCACACCGAGGCGAGCGGGGCCCCGAGCGCGTGGGTGGGCTGGATCGGGTACGAGGAGGGGGAGACGCCGGCGTTCGAGCACGAGGGCATCCTGAACGTGCCGGTGCCGCTGAGCGAAGAGGACCTGCGCGGCTACTACGAAGGGATGAGCAACAGCTCGCTGTGGCCGCTGTACCACGACGCGATCCGCCCGCCCCAGTACCACCGGAAGTGGTACCGGCAGTACGAAGAGGTCAACGAGCGGTTTGCCCGGGCCGCGGCGGACGTCGCGGGCGAGGGGGCGATCGTCTGGGTGCACGACTACCACCTGCACCTGGCGCCCGGGATGCTGCGGGCGATGCGGCCGGACCTGAGGATCGGATACTTCCTGCACATCCCGTTCCCGGGGCGCGGGCTGTTCGCGCAGTTGCCCTGGCGGTCGGCGCTCCTGGAGGGGACGCTGGGGGCGGACGTGGTGGGGTTCCAGTCGGAGTACGCGGCGCAGAACTTCGTGGACCTGGCGGAGATGTACGCCGGGGCCGAGCGGATCGAGGGGGGCGTGCGGTTCCGGGATCGTGACGTGACCGTCGGGAGCTTCCCGATCTCGATCGACTCGAAGAAGCTGTCGGACCTGGCCCGGGAGCCGCGAGTCGTGCAGCGGGCGGCGGAGTTCCGGCACCGGCTGGGCGACCGGAAGATTTTGCTGGGTGTGGACCGGATGGACTACACCAAGGGGATCGACATCCGGCTGCTGGCGCTGCAGGACCTGCTGGCGAGTGGGCGGCTGACGATCAAGGACGTGGTGATGATCCAGAGCGCGGTGCCGACGCGTGACCTGGTGGCCGACTACGCGGAGCTGCGGTCCCGCATCGAGGAGCTGGTCGGGCAGATCAACGGCGAGTACGGCGAGGTGGGGCTGGTGGGCGTGCAGTACATGCGTCAGAACGTCCCGCTGGAGGAACTCGCGGCGATGTACCTGGCCGCGGACGTGATGGTGGTGACCAGCTACCGGGACGGGATGAACCTGGTGGCGAAGGAGTACATCGCGGCGCGTCACGACGACAGCGGGGTGCTGGTGCTCAGCGAGTTCACCGGGGCCGCGGCGGAGCTGACGGACGCGGTGATCGTGAACCCGCACGACCTGGACGGTCTGGCGAACGCGCTGGAGCGTGCGGTGCACATGCCCGAGGCGGAGATGAATCAGCGGATGAGCCGACTGCGCAAGCAGGTCGCCGAGCACGACGTGCACCGGTGGGCGCTGTCCTTTATCGAACGGCTCGGAGGTGGCGCGGCGATCGCGGGCAGCGGAGCGGAGGCGTGAGCGTGGGTGAGGTCACAGCGAACGGAACGGGCACGCTCGAGTCGCAGCTCGAGCGTCTGTCGGGCGTGCCGCGTCTGGTGGTGGCGTGCGACTACGACGGCACGCTGGCGCCGATCGTGGAGGTGCCCAGCGAGGCGAGGCCGCTGCGTGAGGGCATGGTGGCGCTGCGCGCGCTGTCGGAGCTGTCAAACACCGAGGTGCTGGTGGTGAGCGGGCGCTCGCTGGCCGACCTGGACACGCTGGCGCACTTCCCCGAGTCGGTGCACCTGGTGGGCTCGCACGGATCGGAGTTTGATGCGGGGTTCGTGACGTCGCTCTCGGAGCAGCAGATCGCGCTTCGGGATCGTGTGCTCGACGCGATGCGCGAGGCGGCGGAGCGGGGTGAGGGGTTCCGGGTGGAGTCCAAGCCGGCCTCGGTCGCGTTCCACTACCGGCAGGCCGACCCGGGCCTGGCCGAGCGGGTGGTCGGCGAGCTGGAGCGGGGTATCGCGTCGGAGCCCGGAGTCGCGATCAAGCGTGGCAAGATGGTGCTGGAGCTCGCGGTGGTCGAGACCAGCAAGGGGACGGCGCTCGAGACGATGCGCCACCGCCTCGGGGCCGACGCGGTGGTCTTCTTCGGCGACGACGTGACCGACGAGGATGCTTTTCGCGTGCTGTGCGGGCCGGACGTGGGCGTGAAGGTCGGGGAGGGCGAGACCGCGGCGGGCTGGCGAGTGGACTCCCCGGAAGAGGTTGCCCGCTGCCTGGCGCACCTGGCGGAGCTGCGCGAGTCGTGGCTGATCGGGCGCGGGGCGGTCGGCATCTCGAAGCACTCGGCCCTGAGCGACCGGCGCACGATGGCCCTGGTCACGCCGGACGCACGCGTGACGTGGTTGTGTGCGCCGCGGATCGACTCGCCCGCGATCTTCGCCGAGCTGCTGGGCGGGCCCTCGGCGGGGCGGTTCGTGATCGGCCCGGCGGATGGGGGCGAGCCGACGGGCCAGCGCTACCTGAACGACTCGCTGGTGCTCGAGACCGCGTTCGAGGGGTTCACGGTCACGGACTTCCTGGACTGCTCGGGCGGGCAGCCCCGCCAACGCGCCGGGCGTGTGGACCTGAACCGGCTGGTGCGGGGGACTCCGGGCACGCGCGTGCGGGTCGAGTTTGCGCCGCGCCTGGACTTCGGACGCATGGCGACCTCGATCCAGGTTGAGCCCGACGGGCTGTGCGTGCCGGACTGGCCGGACCCGATCGTGCTGCGAGCGCCGGGGATCGAGTGGAGCGTGCAGCCGGAGGGCAACCACCAGACGGCGGTCGGGGAGTTCGTGCTGGGGGAGCACCCGGTCTCGATCTCGCTGCGGTACGGGTCGGGCTCGCTGCGTGCGCGGGCGATCGACGGCGCGGAGCGGATGGAGGCGACGACGCGGTACTGGGACCAGTGGTCGGAGCGTCTGCGTCTGCCGAACGTCGAGCCGGAGCAGGTGAAGCGGTCGGCCCTGATGCTGTACTCGCTGACGTACGGGCCGACCGGTGCGGTGGCGGCGGCGGGGACGACGAGCCTGCCGGAGGAGATCGGCGGGGTGCGGAACTGGGACTACCGGTTCTGCTGGCCGCGTGACGCGGCGGTGGCGACGCTGGCGCTGGTGAAGCTCGGCTCGCAGTCGGAGGCGATGGCCTTTCTGGACTGGGTGCTGGGCGTCGTGGAGCGCGTGACGGAGCCCTCGCGCCTGAGCCCGATCTACACGGTCACCGGCGGGGAACTGACGACCGAGGGCGAGATCGGCGAGCTGGCGGGGTACGCGGGCTCGCGCCCGGTGCGGATCGGCAACGCCGCGAGCCGGCAGGTGCAGCTCGACGAGTTCGGTCCGATCGTGGAGCTGGTGTGCGAGCTGGCGCGGCGCGACGCGCCGCTGACGCCGGACCACTGGCGGATCGTCGAGGCGATGGTGTCGGCGGTGCGGGCGAAGTGGTCGGAGGCGGACCACGGCATCTGGGAGATCCGGCATGCGCCGCGTCACCACGTGCACTCGCGCGTGATGTGCTGGCTGGCGGTGGACCGGGCGATCGAGGCGTCTCGCCTGCTGCGCGACAAGGAGCCGGCGGACTGGGTCGCGCTGCGGGACGAGATCCGCGACGACGTGCTGGCCCACGGCTGGAGCGATGACGCCGGCTCGTACGTGGGGTACTACAAGGGCAAGGAACTCGACGCGGGCTGCCTGTGGGTGGGGCTGAGCGGGCTGGTGCCCGCCGACGACGAGCGGTACCGGCGCACGGTCGAGGCGATCGAGCGCGAACTGGGTGACGGGGACGGCATCTACCGCTACCACTACGATGACGGCCTGCCGGGGCGCGAGGGCGTGTTCAACATCTGCACCACGTGGCTGATCCGCAGCCTGCTGCAGGTCGGACGCGTGGACGACGCGAGACGCTGGTGGGACCGGTACCTGTCGCTGGTCGGCCCCACGGGGCTGATGGCCGAGGAGCACGACCCGGAGCGTGGCGTGGCGCTGGGCAACGTGCCGCAGGCGTACTCGCACGCGGGGCTGATCGAGTGTGCGGTGGCGCTGGACGGGCTCGGCTAAAAACCTGCGCTCGAGAACCACGCCGCGAGTCAGACCGGATCTGATGCCTCGGTGGATTCGCCGGACTGCTTGCCAGCGATCCGGGCGTACAGCACGCTCGCGCCGATGGTGACCAGCCCGACCGTGATCGCCGCGACGATGCGCGAGGGCTGGTTGAGCGTCACGGTGTCGATCAGCAGCACCTTGCCCCCCACCACCGCCAGCAGCACCAGCCCGGCCCATCGCAGCGGGGCGCCGATGCGGAACCCGAGCACGACCGACGCGACGGCGAACAGGCTCCACCAGATCGAGACCGCGGCGCTGCGGGCGGTGGTCTCCTCGAAGAGCGTGCGGGCGAGTCGGGCGGCCTCGATGGAGGTCGAGGCGAGCAGCAACGCCCAGGCCGCGCCGTGGGTCGCGTGGGCGAGTATGCGCCTGGTTCTTCGCGCGGCGCGCGGCGCATCGGCGGCGGGCTCTCCCTTGTGCAGCAGCACACCCGCGAAGATCAACCCGATGACGGTCAGCCCGGCGGGGCTGAAGGCGGTGTGGATCAGCGGCGGGCCGTCGAAGACCGACCGCCCGCGCCATGCCTGCACGGCGCCCCATACCAGCGCGAGCACCATCAGCAGCACGCCCGCGATCTCCGCGAGTGACCAGCGTCGGAGGCGAACGCCCGCGAGGAGGACGAGGGCCGCGTAGACCGACTCGGCGAGCAGGGCTCGATCGGTCCCGTGGGTGTCGTCGAGGCGTGCGATCGCGATCACGCCGCAGGTGATCGCGAGGGCGGCGCTGGTGACGCGGAGCCAGAAGGGATGTCGTGGCAGTGCCGCGACGGCCCCGATCGCCAGCCCGGTGACGATCATCGAAGCGGGCACGATCCGCAGGGCTGCCTCGCTTGTGATCGTGAGATCGAACTGGCCGGACCACGCGATCAGCAGCCCGATGGCACCGAGTACACAGGCGTTGATCCGATACGAGCGGCCGGCCAGGCGCAGCGTTGTCCAGCCGGCGAGTGCCGCGAGCGTGGCCATCGCGGCCCCGATCGCGTGCACGCCCGAGTCCGGGTGCAGGGTTGCGAATGCCAGACACCACGGCACGAGACAGGCACCCAGCGCGGTTCCGAACCGGCCCCGGCTCCTGAAGGCAACCGCGCCCCAGGCGATGCCGACCAGTGCGAGCTGTGCCGACCACGGGCCAAAGGCCAGGTCGAGCGCCGTGATGTCCGGTGTCGTCGGGACGTGCTCGACAAGATCGATGGTGAGCAGGCGGGCCAGGGCAACACCCACCAGCGCGAACCCGAATACCGCCAACGCACGGAAGCGGAGACGGCGCGCGGTCTCGACCGCCGCGACGCCCACGGCACACCATGCGATCACCTGCACCCACCCACCCAGCGCGGTGGCGATGGTCGCAACCATGAGCAGCAGCGCGTTCACGGCCAGCGCACTCGCGAGTGCCGAGCGTGGAGAGGGCAGCTCGGGCAGCCACGCGCGCCGGCTTGCGCCGGTGGCGATGAAGGCCGCGAGGAGGCTGGCGAGCCCGAACCCGAGCGGCGACAGGAAGTCGAGCTCGGGGCGGTGGGCCCGGACGGTGACCGACACGGCTGTGACCGCCCAGATCGTCGCCCCGAACGCGGCGTTGAGCCAGCGTGCCTCGGGCGCGAGCAGCGATCGCGGGTCGAAGCGGATCTCGCCCAGGTCGTCACGCCGGAAGCCAGTCCGAGAGGTCTCGGGCCAGCCCGGGCGTCCGCCGACCGCGGTGAAGAACCGCGCCGACAATATGAGTTCGACCACGGTCATGCCCCACGCGAGCGCGGCGAAGGCGATGGGGCTGGCGGGACGGTCGTCGTAGACGGTGCCGATCCAGAGCGTGCCCAGGATGCCCGTGCCCCACCACGCCAGTCGCCGGACGTAGGCGTACGCCCCGCCGCGCCACGCGCTGAGCGCCAGGCCCAGGGCGAGCAGGCAGAGCAGGTAGCCCGGCATGGCGACGTACGAGGGCTCGCCGGTCGAGAGCAGGGGCGGGACGAGGAACGCGCCGAGCAGTGAGAGCAGCGACAGCGTCACCCGGTTCGAGACCGAGCCGAGCAGGACGCCACCCACGGTGACGGCGGCCATCATGGCGAAGGCCGCGGGGACCGGGACGAGGCCGTACAGCTTCTCGGCCGCGAGGATGGAGCCGAAGGCGATCGCGATGCCCGCGGCGGTGACGCCAGTGGAGGCGAGCGGGTTGATCTTGCGTCGCAGGAACTCGCCGAGGGCGATCAGCAGGAGACCGAAACCACCCGTGCCGGCGCAGCGCCACGCGGGAGCGATGGAGGCGATCCAGCCCTCGTCGTAGGCGTACTTGAGGAACATGCCGAAGCCGACAACGACGATGACCACGCCGCCCAGGGCGAGGCCGCGTGCGCCGAGCAGCCATTCCAGATTGAGCGGCTTTCGCACCGGACGGGGCGGCGCCGGGGTGGGTTCCGGCTGCACGGAGGCGGTCGGGGGTTGTGGAGCATCTGTGGCGGCTGGAGTTTCGGCGGGCTCGGCGGGTGCAGGGTGCGTGTCCCTGTGTGTGAGCCGTTCGAGGGCGGCCCGCCGCGTGTGCGAGACGTCTGGTGTGCGCTGCTCGTCTGTTGCGTGATCGTCGGTCGATGGCTCCGGAGCCTCGCACGCTCCCGCTTCGAGCCGTGCGACCCGTTCGTTGAGATCCTGGATCTGACGGCGCAGGCCTTCGACCAGTTCGCGAGTGGCATCATCGGGTTGGTCGGGACGTCCGGTCATACGAGAGTCCGAGGCTCGACGGGCAGTGCGGGGACACGCTTACTGCATAGTACGGGAAACCCGACAGAAATTGTTAATGATCACTAACTTTATTGGACTATTTTCCCATTTCTCGATTCGAGAACACCCGCCCGCAGACGAATGAGCAGTCAGTCGGTGGCGAGCGTGCCGTCGGCGTCGGAGGGGCGCCAGTGGACGAATCCCTCGATCGCCTGGTACTCGGGCAGGCCGAGCCGGTCGTAGAGCTCGGCGGTCTCCCGGTTGCGGTCCTCGGCCCGCTGCCAGAACTCGCGGGCGTCGGTCGGGCCCGGGAAGAGGGCCCGGTCCTTCTGGCTCTCGTGCTTGAAGATCGCCATGCGCTTGCGGGCCACCTCGTCGGGTGAGAGGGGCACGGCCATCTCGATGTCCTCGGGCCCCCATTCCTGCCACGCGCCCCGGTAGAGCCAGAGTTCGCAGTCGTTCATCCATGATTCGGCCTGCAGGCGGTGCATGGCGGTGGTGATGGCGGCGAGGCAGACGCGGTGGGTGCCGTGCGGATCGGAGAGGTCGCCCGCGGCGTAGACCTGGTGGGGCTGCACGTCACGGAGCAGGTCAACGATGATCCGGACATCGTCCTCGGAGATGGGCTTCTTCTTGACGGTGCCGGTCTCGTAGAAGGGCATGTCGAGGAAGTGGATGCGATCGGGCTTGACGCCGGAAAACCGGGCCGCGGCGCGGGCCTCGGTGCGTCGGATGAGCCCCTTGATGGCCTGGAGCTCTGGGGAATCGACCTCGCCTGGCGACTTGTTTCTGGTGAAGGTGCGGATGCGTTCGAGCAGGGCCGCGGTCTCGCCGGAGGCGATGCCGAGTGACTGGCCGATCTCGGAAACGAAGTCGGCGTGTCGGAGGGCCTCGTCGTCGAAGACGGCGATGTTGCCCGAGGTCTGGTAGGCGACGTGGACGTCGTGGCCCTGGTCGCAGAGGCGGATGAAGGTGCCGCCCATGGAGATGACGTCGTCGTCGGGGTGGGGGCTGAAGACGACGACGCGCTTGGGGAAGGTGTCGGGCCCGTTGGCCTGATCGACGCCCTTGCCGGGGACGAACCTGGGGCGTCCGTCCTTGCCGCCGGGCCAGCCGGTGATGGTCTTCTGCAGGCCCTTGAAGACCTCGATGTTGATCCCGTACGCGCCGCCCCGGTGCGAGATGAGCTCCTGCAGGCCGTGCTCGTTGTAGTCCTCGTTGGTGAGCTTGAGGATGGGCTTGTTGAGGGTTCGCGCGAGGCCGATGACGGCCTTCTTGACCGTCGCGGCGTCGTCCCAGGACAGGCCGAAGTCGGCGATCGGGCCGAGCGTCCAGGGCGACTTCAGGCGTGTGAGCTCGGCCGCGGCGGCGGGGTCGAGCACGAAGCGGGCGCCCGGGTGCTCCTGCAGGAAGGACGCGGCGATGGTGGGCGTGATCGGCCCCTCGACCGCCTCGCGGATGACCGGGGCCTTGTGCTCGCCGAACGCGAGCAGCACGACCTTCTTGGCGTCCAGGATCGAGGCGACGCCCATCGTGATCGCCTGGTTCGGCACGTTCCACTCGCCGAAGAAGTCGGACGCGGCGTCCATGCGCGTCACGCGGTCGAGCGTGATGAGACGCGTCCGCGAGTCGCGGGCCGAGCCGGGCTCGTTGAATCCGATATGGCCGGTTCGCCCGATGCCGAGGATCTGGTAGTCGATGCCGCCGGCGTCCCGGATCCGTTGCTCGTACCGCTCGCAGTAGCCCCGGATCTCCTCGCGCGGAATCGTGCCCGAGGGGACGTGCACGTTGTCCGGGTCGATGTCCACGTGGTCGAAGAGGTACTCACGCATGAAGCGGTGGTAGCTCTGCAGCTCGTCGGGCTGCATGGGCCAGTACTCATCGAGGTTGAACGTCACGACGTTGGCGAACGAGAGCCCGTCCTCGCGGTGCAGGCGGACGAGCTCGTCGTAGACCGCCTGCGGGGTGGAGCCGGTCGCGAGGCCGAGCACGGCCCGGTCGCCGGTCGCGGCCCGGGCGCGGATCAGGTCGGCGATCTCGTGGGCGACGGCTTTGGAGGCGGCACCGGAGGAGGTGTAGACCGTGACCGGGGCCCGCTCGGGCGCGTGGGCACCCGGGGCCTGGGCCGGGATATCCGTCTGGATGGACGGCGGAGTGTGGGAACCGGTGTTCTGGCTGGTCATGGCGTGCGTCCTGTACGTCTCGGAGGTGTCCGTGATCCTATTGGATCGGGCCTCGCGATGTCCCACGCCGCTGGTCGAGATCCCGTGCGACGGAGAGCGTCCGGGCCGGCTCGAAGCCCGAATCGGTCCGCATGCCGGCATCCTCTCACACCGCGTCCACGCTCGGGCTGATCCTGGGCGACCAGCTCGACGCCTCGTACCCCGAGGCCCTCGGGCTGGATCGCCGGCGCGACCGGCTGCTCATGGTGGAAGTGGGCCGGGCCTCGGAACGACCCGCGAGCCACGTGCAGCGGACGGTGCTGTTCCTGAGCGCCATGCGCCACCACGCCGCGACGCTCCGCGACGACGGCTGGGACGTGGACTACGTGCACCTGACCGACCCGGACAACACGCAGGGTTTTCATGGCGAGATCCAGCGCGCGGTCGTACGACACAAGCCCGAAGAGATCGCCGTGCTCCGCCCGGGCTCTCATGCGCTGCGAGGCGAGTTGCAATCAGCCTGCGGGAAGGCGGGCGTCGAACTGCGCGTAGAGGAGGACCCCCACTTTCTGAGCTCAGTAGACGAGTTCAACGAGTGGGCCTCAGGGCGCAAGCAGCTCACGATGGAGTACTTCTACCGCACCATGCGGAGACGCTACGACGTGCTGGTGGACCGCGACGGCGAGCCCGAGGGCGGGCAGTGGAACCTCGACAAGCAGAACCGCCAGACGTTCAAGTCGCCCCCGAGCGCCCCCAGCCCGGCTACCTTCGACCCCGACGAGATCACAAAGCAGGTGATGGACGAGGTGCGCAAGGCGCTGCCGGACCTGCCGGGCGAACTCGACTCCTTTGCGTGGCCCGTCACGCGTGAGCAGGCGACCCGCGCGATGGGGAGCTTCCTGCAGCACCGGCTCGCAGACTTCGGCACCTACCAGGACGCGATGTGGGGCGGGGAGCGGTCGCTGTTCCACTCGTACCTGTCCACGAGCCTGAACCTGAAGCTGCTGCGCCCGATGGAGGTGATCGAGAGCGCGGTGCGGGCCTACGAGCAGGGGCGTGCCCCGCTGAACTCGGTGGAGGGTTTCGTGCGCCAGGTGCTGGGCTGGCGGGAGTTCATCCGGGGGGTCTATTTCCACGAGGGGCCGGGGTACGAAGGGCGGAACGGGCTGGGGCACACCGGCACGCTGCCCGAGTTCTACTGGACGGGCGAGACCGACATGGCCTGCATGGCCGACGCGCTGGGGGGCGTGGTTGAGCATTCATACGGGCACCACATCGAACGACTGATGGTGTACGGCAACTTCGCACTGATCGCGGGGATCGACCCCGGAGCCGTGCACGAGTGGTACCTCGGCATGTTCGCCGACGGCATCGACTGGGTGACCGCGCCGAACACGATCGGCATGGCGCTGCACGCCGACGGGGGCGTGGTGGGCACCAAGCCGTACGCCGCGAGCGGGAAGTACATCAAACGGATGTCGAACCACTGCAAGGGCTGTCGCTACGACGTGAACGCCCGAACGGGCGAGAACGCCTGCCCGTTCAACGTGCTGTACTGGGACTTCCTGATGCGCCACGAGGGCCGGTTCTCGTCGAACAACCGGATGGCGATGATCCTGAAGAACCTGGAGCGGATGAAGCCTGCTGAGAAAGCGCAGATCACGAAGGACGGCAAGGCAATCCGCGACCGATTCGGCATCGCCTGCCCCCCCCACTCTGGCGCGTGAACAGCCCGCAGTGCTGGGAGGGTTGCGGGGGGG
>Ga0070726_10000951_pt1 | contig 31452 bp, 23 predicted proteins | sample tdAd471_FD_67275 | JGI IMG/M metagenome (GOLD analysis project Ga0070726, IMG submission 67275) | Marine sediment microbial communities from the Atlantic coast under amendment with organic carbon and nitrate - tdAd47.1 | ecosystem: Environmental > Aquatic > Marine > Coastal > Sediment | place...
CTGCTGGCAGCGGAACTTGGGACCACGGTTGAAGGCGAACGGACTCGGCTGGGTCAACTTCCAAGTGATGCGCCGGACGCATTCGAGCCTGATGTGGGAACTCGAAGTCGATCCGAAGGTGACGGCCGACCAACTCGGCCATTCCGTGGACGTCAACCAAAACGTCTACACACAAGCCAACTTGAATCGCCGCTTGGAGGCGGTGAGGCGGTTGGAGAACGCCTGCCTGGCCGCTGAAGCGGCTTAATGGACTACAAACGGACTACGAATTTCTGAGCTGGCTGTAAGTTGTTGAAAACATGGAGCGGGAGACGGGGATCGAACCCGCGACATTCAGCTTGGGAAGCTGACGTTCTACCACTGAACTACTCCCGCTTCTCAGCGCTCCGGGAAAGCGCTCGAATCGACCGCAGTCTAACACGCCCCCGCTACTTGCGCGCCCACCATCCAAGCGCCAGCGTGAGCAGCGCGCTCAGCAGAATCGAAGTCACAACCGGAAAATAACGGTCGTCGATTTGCCGCGCCACACCAGGTCGCCGGGCAACCGAAACAGTTCGACACCCGCCTTTGAAGCCAGCATCACAACGAGCCCCAACACCGCCAGGACCAGCCCCGCGCCGAACAGGATCTTGCCGATCTCCACGCGATCAGCCTAGCGCATCGCTCAGCTCATGAAGCCGAGGTCGCGCTCGGCAAAGTTTCGCAGGTTCGGGAACACTGCGTCGATATCGCCGTCGCTCAATCCGAACCATTTCGCTAACGTCGCCGCGTACTGCTCAAGCGACGTCGTCGGGATCCAGCGTCCGCGCTCGTCGGCGTCGTCCGGGCCTTGCAGCGTCAGGTTCGGGAATCTCCCGTAGAGCGCGCCGCCTCGTACAGCTCCGCCCAACACCAGGTGACTACCGCCCCAAGCGTGGTCGGTGCCGACGCGCGCGTTCGGCTCGAACGTTCGCGAGAACTCAGACTCGGTGAACGTCGTCACCACGTTCGTCACGCCCAGCTCGTCTTTCGCTTGCTCGAATGAGGCCAAAGCTCCGGCTAGCCCGCTGAGTAGGTTGTCGTGCCGGCCCGCTTGCTCGGAATGCGTGTCGTAGCCCCCGGTCGAGCAGAAGAAGATTTGCCGTCGCATTCCCAGCGCATTCCGCGCGCGAATCAGTCGAGCCACCTGGTTCAGCTGACGCCCGAGGCCGGAACCGGGAAAGTCGGTCGCCAGCGGCGCGTCGTCGCCCAGCGCCGCTTCGACTCGCCGCCCGACTTCCACGGCATCGTTGAAGATCGACTTCGCCTCCTGCACCAGTACAACGCCCGACGGCAGCTCCAGCAGCTGCTGCACCGCATCGTTGCGTATGCGCAGCACGTCTTCGGCGCCTCGCGCCTCGAGACCGCCGATGGACCCGGCGCCGATCGCCGCCGGCTGCGTTGCCCGCCCGGCGAGCAAAGCGCTCGTCCCCGACACCGAGATCCCCATCGGGAAATCTCCGCTCGGCTGGATGTTGACCAAACGGTCGGCGACGCGTCCGCCCCAACCCGTGCCGGGAAGATCGTTTGGAGGCGCCGTTTGCCACTGCAACTGCTGATCGGAGTGTGAGAACAAGTTGCGTGGCGCGCCAGCCTGCCCCTCGCGGTACTGCTCGCGCGTCAACGGTCGGACCAGGGTGCCGACGTTCGCCGTCACGGCCATCCGGCCCTGCGCGTAGAAGGGATGCAGCGCCGCCATCGCGGGATGGAGACCCATCTCTTCGCCGGCCGCTTGCATCGGCATCAGTTCCCCACGAGGTACGGCCAACTCGCCACGCACCGCAGCATAGCGATCGTACTGCGCGCTCACCGGCACGATCGTGTTGTCGGAATCGTTGCCGCCGAACAAGAACACGCACACCAGCGCCTTGTAGTCGCCGCCGGCCTGCGCCAAGGCGTTGACCGGCCCCATGCGGCCTAGCCCAACTGCCGCAGCGCCGCGCGCACCGAGACCGAGGAGTTTTCTACGAGTCATCCTTTCAGCCATCACGCTAGTGCTCCACCTGATATTCAGCCGACGTCGCCGCCACGTAAATCGCATTGCGAATCCGGTCGCGCGGTTCTTCCAGACCCGCCATCGCCCGCCGCATCGTCTCGCGCACCTCGCCCGTCATACGCCCTTGGAACAGCATCCCGTCGATTGCGTCGAGGACCCGGTCCGGCTCGTCGGCCATGTCTTCCAGCCAGTCGAACTCGATCGAGACGCCGTAGTTCAAGTCGTTGCGCACGACCTCGTCCACGAAGTTCGCCCGTTCCAACGCATTGCCTTTCGTAAAGATCTGAAACTCCGGTCCCAGCACTCCGCTTTGCGTCCGAAACTTCGGCGAGAAGTAACTAAAGATGCTCGGCGGATAGAAGACCCACTGGCCCATCTGTTGACCGTATTCGTTCAGGTGACTGTCGGGCGTGGCCTGCGCGCCCAGTGCTCGCAGCAACGTCAACGAGAATAGGATCGGCTCGCGCAAGTGGCCCCCGGTGGGCGTACTAGCTGCCGCTTCGAGATCGAGCAGGATCGCCCGCAGCACCGCTTTCAAGTCGCCGCGCTCGCCCTCGCCGTTGTCGTCGAAAGCCGCCGCCACACGCTCAACGTACCCGGGGCTCGGGTTTGAAGAGACGAGTTGTTGGATGAGCTGCTTCCCGATGAACGGCCCCATGTTCGGGTGCTCGAAGATGTTTCGCAGCGCATCTTCAAGATCCTTCCGTGCCGGCTGACCGGCAGGCAACGTCGTCCCGTTGAGCAGCGTCTTCGGACCGCTGTCATGGCGCTCCTCGACAGCCTCCATGCGCCCTTCGTAGTAGTCGTAGTTCGTCCAATGGAGCGTGCCGTTCGGTCGCGTCGGGTAGGTCCAGCCGGTCAAAGCCCGCGTGAATTCACGCACGTCCTCCTCACTGTATGCCGGTAGCGGCTCGCCGTCCGGCCCCGTTTGCGCGGTGCCGTCCGGGTTGAGCAACTCGGTCCCGATGGTCAGCAGCTGCAGCAGCTCCCGCGCATAGTTTTCGTTCGGCGGCTCGGGATACTCTTCATCCTGCGCCGCGTTGTTCACCATGTCGAGGTACTCGCCCATCGTCGGGCTCAGCGTCACCTCGCGGATCAAGTCGTAGTAGTTGCCGAACGCGTGATCGTTCAGCAGCCGCAGGTACGGAACCATCTGGTCGCGTCGCCCGACCGTGTTGGCCGAGACCACCAGAATCTTGCTCAGCGCGAACATCATGCGCTGGCGCAACTGATCCTCGCCGTACAGCGCGTGATAAAAGAAGCGATCCTGCACCGGCCGCAATCCGCCGATGTCGTCCTCACGGAACTCCGACGGCCGCGCCGCGAACTGCTCCTCGACAAACGCCTCCGGCCCGACGGTCTTCAGCCGTTCAATCAGCTCCGGCGTCGGCCCCCAAGTCGCATGGTCAAGCAGCCGCGCATGCGACTCGGGCAACACCGTCACCTCCACTTGGTCGCGCAAGATGAACTGCCCGTCGTTCGCCGCCAGCTCAAAGACGTAGTCGCCCGGAGCGGTGAGGCGAACGACCGGCTCCAGCAAATTGCGTGACTCGAACGCCGCATCGGCCGGTCCTGAAACCTGCGTCCATTCGACGCCCATCGCGCCCGGCAGCCCGTCGTCCATGGCCTGACCGCGCAACCGAATCACGTCATTCGGCAACGACGTCATGCGGTTGTCCCCGGCTTCGGCGTACGGCGCTTGGTTGGCCGCCGGCGAGCCGCCGATCGCAATCTCCCGCCCGCCCGACAGATAGTTCCGGCGCAGCTCAACCTCGTTCAAAGGCCGCCCATAAATCGCGACCAGGTGCACCTCGCCCGACCAGCCGTGATGCCCGTCGCCCTCGGCCCCGATCACCAGCGGCAACTCAGGATTCCACTCATCGAGATTGCCGACCCGCGGTCGTGCTTCCATCTCCTCGCCGTTGCGATAAAGCCGCAGCATCTCGCCGTCCCAGGTCGCCGCGTACTGCGCCAACCCGGCTTCAAACGTCTCCCGCGCGCGCAGACTCGGTTGTCCGTTGTCCTTCGTCTCAGCCGTGCGCAGGTAAGCCATCAGCCCCTCGCGGTCCTGCGCCATGGCAAAATTCTTCTCGCGATAACTGCGTTGAGAGAACGAGAGCAACGTCGTCTCCGACTGCGCCAAGTTCGCCGGCTGCGCCCAAACCTCAAACGTAAAGGCGTTGCGCGCGACCAAGGCGTGACGCAGATCCTCGGCTCCTTCGGCCGACTGCAATCGCCCCTCTTCGGGTAGGTAGACGCCGTTCCCTCCCGAGAGCCAGCGCGCGCCCTCGACCAGTTCCAACGCTGGAGCCGCGGCGGCGCCCGAGTGGTCGGCCGCCGTCTCGCCCGTGTCTTCCGTCAGTGAATAGAACGCCAACAGGTCCTGCTCGACGCGCGATGTGGCGACCACGCGCACCGTCGTCTCCGAGACCGACGTCGCCGCTCCGTCGGAGGCGCGAAGCTCCAGCCGATACTCGCCTGGAGCCCGGAACCGAGCTACGCCGTAAGGCTCGGATGCGTCGTCCCACTCCACCTCGACCGGGCCCTCGATCATCCGCCAGCCGACGTCCAGCGACCCGCTAGGCAGCCCGTCGTCCAACGCGTAACCCGCCAAATTGACCAGCGACTCCGGACGGATGAGCAAGCGCTCGGGACCCGCATCGACCAGCGGCGCCCGATTCGTCCCGCCCGTGCTAGCCGCCGGGTTCGACCCCGCCGCGAAGTTGCGCGCGATCTCTTCGTCGCTCAATCCGCGGTCGTAGATCGCCGCCGTGTAGAGCTCGCCGATCCAGGGCCGCTCTCCCTCGACTTCATTGCCAAACAGCAGCGTGTAACCGGGATCCCAATTGGAGAGATCGCCGCCGCGCGGCTCCGCGCCGAACAACTGCCCGTTTCGATAGAGAGCGACCGTACCGCCGGAGAAAGTCACCACGTAGTGCTCCAACTCGGAACTCGCGGCGCCCTTAAAGCGAATGTCGGGCGTCCCGTTGTCGCCCGTCTCGGTCGTGCGCAAGCGCACCCGTACGTCTTCTCCTTCGATTCCCAGCATGAAGTTGCGCTGCCAAGGGTTCGGCGAGAGCGTTACGATCCGGGCCGGACCGCCCTGCTCAATCTGCGCCCCGCGCACCCACACTTCGACGCTGAACGTGCCTGTCGCAACCAGCGCTTCGCGAAGCGATTCGGAGCCGCGCCTCTGGGCCAGAGCGGGATTGTCCGGCGACGAATCGAGCGCAATTCCGTTGCGCTCGTCTAGCCAGCGCACCGCGCCCGACGTCCTCAAGTTCAACCGATTCGCAACCGGGCCGCGATCGACCAACGTCTCGCCGGCGCTGAGTAAGAGCGGGTAGTAAGCGATGAGGCCGTCCGCGACTCGATCACTCGTGACCTGCGGCGCCGGTCGTGCACGACTCGGATCGGTTCGGCTGCGCAACGGCGTACGCGGGTCCGCCTGCAAGACGGCGGGGATCGCCAGAGTCGTCAACCAGACCGCCGCAAAGGCGAACACACCGGTACGAACGACCCTCGCGGAATGAAACTTCCGGGGGGACATGAAGCTCCTCCTGCGCGCGAGGGTAGCGATTCGGGCGCCAATCCTGATCTCAAGGCCTTATGAGAGGGCCGCGGAGTTCTTTTTCAGCCAAAAACCCTACGCAAAAACTGCGTAAATGGAGGTGAAACGTGTAAATAGTTCCTGCGCTGCGGACAACAGAAGGGCCGCCGTCAACACTCCGACGGCGGCCCTTCACGAACTCAAATCGTGTCAGCGAGAGCGTTAGCCCACCAACTCGTAGCGATTGAAGTGGAACGCAATCTCGATCGCCGCGTTCTCTGGAGAATCGGATCCGTGAACGGCGTTGCGCTCAATGTCGGTTCCGTACAGATTACGGATCGTGCCTTCGGCGGCTTCCTTGGAATTGGTCGCGCCCATCACCTCGCGCAGACCGGTAATCGCCGACTCGCGCTCCAGGCATGCAGCCGTAATCGGCCCCTCGGTCATGAACTTCACCAGTTCGCCGAAGAACGGACGCTCCTTGTGTACGGCGTAGAAATCTTCCGCCTGCTCCTGGGTCAGCCGCAACTTCTTGAAGGCGACAATCTTGAACCCCTCTTTCTCAAAGTGGGCCAGGATGTTCCCGGTGTTCCCGGCCGCGGTCGCGTCCGGCTTGATCATGGTCAACGTGCGTTCGATAGCCATCGTGTTCAAACTCCTTCTGTGTTCAGGCCGCACCCATGCGGCCGAGCCTGCCCGGCTCTTGTACTCGAAAACCTTTCTGATCTAGCGCCCTAAAGCAGCGCCGCCAGCGTCGAAGCCATCTCGGCCGGCGAAGGCGCCACAGCGATTCCCGCCGCTTCCAACGCGGCCTGCTTGTCCGCCGCCGTGCCCTTGCCGCCTGAAATGATCGCGCCCGCGTGTCCCATCCGACGCCCCGGAGGCGCCGTCGCTCCCGCGATAAACGAGGCCACCGGCTTCGTGACGTGATCCTTCACGTACTGCGCCGCCGTCTCTTCCGCCGTTCCGCCGATCTCGCCGATCATCATGATCGCCGACGTATCCGGATCGCTCTCAAACAGCTCCAGCGCATCCACGAACGTTGTCCCGATTATCGGGTCGCCGCCGATGCCGATGCACGTCGATTGACCGATGCCCATCGTCGTCAACTGCCCGACCACTTCATACGTCAGCGTTCCCGAGCGCGAAACGACGCCGATCGATCCTTCCTTGTGGATCGCAGCCGGCATGATGCCCATCTTGCACTGTCCCGGCGAAATCACGCCCGGACAGTTCGGACCGACCAGACGCGTACCCGACGCGTCCAAGATCGGCTTGACCTTCACCATGTCCGCCGCCGGAATGCCCTCGGTGATGCAGATCGCGAGAGGAATCTCAGAATCAATCGCCTCCAGGATTGCGTCCGCGGCTCCCGGAGGCGGCACGAAAATCATCGTTGCGTTCGCGCCCGTCTCCTTCACGGCGTCTTCAACCGTGTTGAACACCGGCACGTCCATGATCGTCTGGCCGCCCTTCCCCGGCGTCGCGCCCGCCACGACATTCGAGCCGTAGGCGATGCACTGCTCGGCGTGGAACTGTCCCGCACGGCCAAAGCCCTGGACCAGAATGCGAGTCTCTTTGTTGACTAGTACGCTCATCGAATTCTCGTCCCTTTACTTCGCTGCCGCGACGACCTTCTCGGCCGCCTCTTTCATGTCCGCCGCCACCGTAAAGTCCATGCCGGACTCCGCGAGCAGCTTGCGGCCTTCCTCGACCTTCGTGCCTTCCAGACGAAGGACGATCGGCACCTTGATGTCGAGTTCCTTCGCGGCCGCGATCACGCCCTCGGCCAGAACGTCGACGCGCAGAATGCCGCCGAAAATGTTGATCAGAATCGCCTTCACGTTCGAGTCGGCCAGGATGATGCGGAACGCGTTCTTGATCTGATCGGCGTTCGCGCCGCCGCCCACGTCCAGGAAGTTCGCGGGCGATCCGCCGGCGTACTGGATGATGTCCATCGTCGCCATCGCGAGTCCAGCGCCGTTGACCATGCAGCCGATCGTGCCGTCCAGCTTGATGTAGTTCAGACCGTGATCGGTCGCCTCGGTCTCGAGCGGCTCCTCTTCGTCGAGGTCGCGCAACTTCACCAAGTCCGCGTGCCGGAACAGCGAGTTGTCGTCGATGTCGAGCTTCGCGTCCAGCGCCACCGCACGGTCGTCTTCGGTAATCACAAAGGGGTTGATCTCAATCAGGTTTGCGTCCGTCGACTCATAGGCCTTGGCCAACGCCGAGATCGCACTCACCGCGCCCTTCAGCGCCTCCGGCTTGATCTCCAGCTTGAACGCCAGCCGCCGCGCCTGGTAGCCGGTCAACCCGAGCGCCGGGTCGATCGTCTCTTTCAAGATCAACTCAGGCGTCTTCTCGGCGACCTCTTCAATGTCCATGCCGCCTTCCGACGACGCCATAAAGACCGGCTTCCCCGATGCGCGGTCAAGCGTCACGCCCAGGTAGATCTCGCGTGCGATCGGCAGCGTCTCTTCCACTAGGACCCGCTTCACCAGCCGCCCCTCGGGCCCGGTCTGGTGCGTGATGAGCGTCATGCCCAAAATGTCGCTTGCCTTCGCGTGGGCATCAGCGGCGTCATCAGCCAGCTTCACGCCGCCGCCTTTGCCGCGGCCTCCGGCATGAATTTGGGCCTTGACGACGACCCGTCCGCCCAACTTTTCGGCGACTTCGCGAGCTTCATCAGCCGTGTAAGCGACGTCTCCGCGAGGCGTCGGCACGCCGGCTTGGCGCAAGATCTCCTTGGCCTGATATTCGTGGATTTTCATGGATTTAGGAGCCCGTTTCGGGCTTGCGTGATACGATCGAGGCGATTCTGAATCGAATTCTCATCATAGGAGATCGTCGGAAAGAACCGCAATCAATATGGGAGCCCTGCTAGCAGCCCTCCACGCATCCGTGGGGGGCCGAAACCTGACCGAAGACGAGGCCGCCGCCGCATTGGAAGAGATCTTGGCGGGCGAGGCCGCTTCAGCCGCCGTGGGAGCTCTCCTGACCTCTCTGCGCATCCAAGGCGAGACCGCCGACGAACTCGTCGGCTTCGCCCGCGTCATGCGCGCACACGCGGCGCCCGTCGTCTCGAAATCCATCGATCCGGCCGACATGGTCGACACCTGCGGAACCGGCGGCGACGGCGCCTCTACGTTCAATATTTCGACCGTCTCGGCCTTCGTCGTCGCAGGCGCGGGAGTGCCGGTCGCCAAGCACGGCAACCGCTCGATCTCCAGCCGCTCGGGCTCCGCCGACGTGCTCGAAGCCGCCGGCGCCAACGTCCAACTCACCGCCGACCAAGCCCGCGCCGCCATCGACGAAACCGGAGTCGGCTTTCTCTTCGCCCCGCTGATCCATCCGGCGATGAAGCACGTACAGCCGGTCCGCAAAGCTCTCAAGATGCGCACGGTCTTCAACCTGCTCGGCCCGCTCACCAACCCCGCCGGAGCGGGCGCGCAAGTCATCGGCGTTTATGCGGACGACCGCGTGCGGCTCGTCGCCGACGCGCTAAACCGCCTCGGCGTCCGCCGCGCCTTCGTCGTCCACGGCTCCGACGGCTTGGACGAAATCACCACCACCGGCCCCACCCACGTCGCCGAAGTCCGCAACGGAGCCGTAACCGAGTCAGAAACGGAGCCCGCCGACTTCGGAGTTGAAACGGCGCCGGCGGAAGACCTAGCCGGAGGCGAAGCCGACGAAAACGCCCTCCACCTCGAGCGGATTCTGGAAGGCGTCCACGGCGCGCGTCGCGACATCGTCGTCGTCAACGCAGCCGCAGCCTTGGTCGCCGCTGGCCAGGCTGAGACCTTCGCCGAAGGCGCGCAAAAGGCGACCGAATCCATCGACTCCGGCGCAGCCAAAGACAAGCTACGCACCTTCATCGAATTCACCAACCGCTTCCGCGCTTCCTAACGCAGTTCTTCCATCCGGTCCCGCCCACCGAGGTCGCACGCGGGGACTGGCACATCAAGGCTTCGGTTCCTCAGACGCAACCCAGCGCGTGCTGCCTGTACCCAGTCGACTACGAAGCCGCCCGTCTCTTGCAGTACTACTACCGGCGCAAACAACCCGCACGAAATCAATCGACACTACGTCCTACTTAGCGTGACCCGCCTATCCGCCGCCCTAATCTTCCTAGCCGCTACCGCGCTCCACGCCGACCAAGAGGCAGGCAACGTCGCCCACGTCCAGGCCTCCCAATACGACCGCTGCTACGCCAAGTCCGTCCCGTCCGAGCGCTACGGCAACGCCGGGACCACCACCGTCGTTCGAGTCACGGACCAAGCAGACGCAGTCGTCCACCAATTCGACTGGTACGCTCCCCAACTCCGCCTTGCCTGCAACATATCCGATTCCAAGACCCCGGTAGGCGTCTCGATCGTCCAGTTCGGCCCCTGGCATCGCGGGCGCGAAGCAAGCAACGAGCACCTCGCCATCGCCTTCCACTTCAAAGGAGAAAAGGTCGCCGAATTCTCGACTCTCGATCTAGCCGGGACTCCGGACAACGTGAGCGCATCCGTCTCCCACTACACCGTCATCCAGAAAATCGAAGGCTACGAGTTCCAAGGCGGCAACCAAGCCGTCTTCCGCATTCAAACCGAAGACGGCCGCACCCTCACCTTCGACCCGACCACCGGCGACCGCATCCAGTAACCGCAGCGTCTTCCGGTCAACGGACAGCGGAAGACGGTCAGCGAAAACTACATATGCAGCGCGCGCCCGCGCTAGGCCCATTCAGACTGCCGTCTCAAGCGTCGAGTTACGGGAACACCTTTGTTCCCGCAAGATAAGTGGCCGCGACCTGCGCTGACGCCAGCGAGCGATCGACCGGGGTAGCCAGCTTGTCGTTAAGAATGACGAAATCCGCCCACTTGCCCGCACTGATGCTGCCAATCTGATCGCTCCATGACGTCATATTTGCGCCCGCCTGTGTGTAGCCGTACAGCGCTTCCTCGAAGGTAAGGGTATTGCCCTCATCCCAGGGCCGCACGACGCCGTCAAGTCGCGTCTCGCGGAGTACGGCATCCGCGATCTGAATGAGTGGATTGAAGGGCGAGGTTGGCCAGTCGGAGCCAAGGACGAGAGGAATCCCGTGATCCAACATCGACCGCCAGACATAAGCGTTCGGTAGCCGTTGACGACCGATCCTGTCGATGACGTAATTGCCGACGCAGCAGGTCGCATGGTGTGGCTGCATGGAAGCGACGATGCCGAGCGATCTGAAGCGCTCGACGTCATCCGGGGTAACGACCTCAATATGCTCGATTCGATCCGGCAGCATTCCCGGTTTAGACGGCGACGCAGCAAGGGCGTCCAGAGCCCAGGACACCGCCCTATCGCCGATGGCGTGAATAGATACGGGAATGTCGTTCCCATGCGCATATTCAACCATCTTGATCAACTCGTTTTGGGTTGTCCGCGGCGCGGGATCCGCCTTCGGATTGTCCGCGTAGGGCTCTTTCATCAGAGCGGTATATCCAGACAGAGCGCCGTCAACCATGAATTTGACATAGCCAAGTTCGAACAAAGGGCCCTTGGTTTCCGTCAGGCCGGTCGCCGCGACTAGCTTACGGATGCGTTCGCGTTCCTCGGCAATCGCAACGAATTCTTCGCGAGGAAAAGCGCCGCCGTCCCGGCGGGCGCCCTGCCAGATCCGCACCGTCAAATCAGTACTCTCGAGTACTGAGAGGAACGCGTCGATCTCGTAGCTCATGTCGTGGACGGTGGTGACGCCAAGGGTGTTTGCCAATGCCATAGCGCTTCGAATGCCAGCCTCCGTGTCAGTGGCCTCGCTCATCCCAGGTGCGTTGTCAAACAATACCCGAGCGCCTTCCTTAAAGACGCCGGTTGGCTCACCGGTATCAGGGGATACGACGATCACTCCTCCGCGCGGCACGCGGCTGTCCGCTGTGACCTCAGCGAGCTCAATTGCGAAGCTATTCGCCCAATACGAGTGGCCATCAATATCCCGCAGCCACACGGGATTGCCGGGAGCCACCGAATCGAGCATCTCCTTCGTTGGCAGAATCCCGTCCGAAAGGTTTTGGTCCCATCCACCACCGAGAATCCACTTGCCGTCCGGCACGGTGGCGACTTTCTCGGCGATGATTCGCAGCCATTCGTCCTTGTCCTCGATCTCGGACAGATCAACTCCCGTTGCTAGGCCGGCCCCGGACACTAGATGCGTGTGACCATCCACGAAGCCCGGCAGCACCGTAGCGCCGTTGGCGTCAATGATCTCGGTGTCATCGCCGGCGAGAGCCCGTACATCCTCGTCAGCGCCGACAAGAACAAGCTTTCCGTCGCGCACCGCGAACCCTTCTGCTTTGGGTTGGCCGACATCGGACGTGTGGACGTCGGCATTGATGACGATCACATCGGCAGTCGGTATCGTTCGCGTCGAGTCGTGGTCGCTGGAGCACGCATTTCCGAGTAGCGCCGCGAAGAGCAAGAACAGCTGCCCTACCAGCGGGCCTCTGATCGCCATTGTCGTTTGCGCCATGCGCGTCAGTGTAGCTTGCGAATGTGCGAATACGTAGCGATCTTCCCAACGGATCAACCGATCGATGGCGCGCTACATATGCAGCGCCCGTCCGTCCACGGCCAGTGCCGCCTCTTTCACAATCTCGGCCAGCGTCGGATGCGCATGCGAGGTCCGCGCCAGATCTTCCGACGAAGCCCCAAACTCAATCGCCGTCACCGCCTCGGCAATCAGATCTCCCGCCCGTGCGCCGATGATGTGGACGCCCAAGATCCGGTCCGTCTTCTCGTCGGCCAGGATCTTCACGAATCCTTCCGTCGCTGCCAACGCCTTCGCGCGCCCATTCGCAATATAGGGGAATTTACCCTTGCGATAAGCGACGCCTGCCTCCTTCAACTGCTCCTCGGTCTTGCCGACCGACGCAATCTCAGGATGCGTATAGGCGACGCCCGGAATCGCATCATAGTTCACGTGTCCGTAGCCGGTCACGATTCCCTCCACGCAAGCCACGCCTTCTTCCTCGGCCTTGTGCGCCAGCATCGGCCCGCGAATCACGTCGCCGATCGCGTACACGCCGTCGACCGCCGTCTTGAAGTTGTCGTCCACATCAATCTGGCCCCGCTTGTTCGTCTCCAAGCCGATCGTCTCAAGGCCCAGCCCGTCGGTATTCGGCTTGCGACCGACCGCGAGCAACACCTGGTCGCAATCAATCGTCTCGCCGCCGTCGATCTCCACCTTCGCTTTCGTCTTGAGCGACTTCGCGCCCGTCACCTTCACGCCGAGCCGGAATTCCAGCCCCTGCTTCTTCAGGATCTTCTCGGCCTCTTTGCCGACCTCGGCGTCCATGCCGGGTAGGATGCGATCGAGGTACTCAAGCACCGTCACCTTCGAGCCCAAGCGCTTCCACACCGAGCCGAGTTCGAGGCCGATATACCCCGCGCCGATCACCACCAGGTGCTCCGGCACGGGATCGTAACTCAACGCCTCCGTGCTCGTACCCACGCGTTGCCCGTCGGGCGCCACGCCTGGGATCGTCGATGACACGCTGCCCGTCGCAATGATGACCTTCCCGGCCTCCAGCGTCTCCTCGCCCTTCGAGCCGGCCACCGTTAGCCGGCCCGGCGCGGTGAACTTGGCTGTCCCTTCGTAGCGCGTAATCTTGTTCTTCTTCATCAAGCCCGCGACGCCTTGGGTCAGCGCCTTCACCACGCGATCCTTGCGGCCGAGCATTTTCTGCAAGTCCAGCTCCACGCCGCTGGCCGCCACGCCGTGCGCGGCCAGCCCGCCGTCCTGCGCCTCGTGGAAGAGTTCGCTCGATTCCAGCAGCGCCTTGGAAGGAATGCAGCCGACTCGCAGGCAGGTCCCGCCGAGCGCCTTTTCCTTCTCGACAATCGCCGTATCAAGCCCCAACTGCGCCGCCCGCAAGGCAGCCACATAGCCGCCCGGACCTGCGCCGATAACAATCAAATCATGAGTAGCCATGGTGTCTTCTCTTTGGGGCTCACAGCCCCGCATGTCGGGCCTAGATGCCCGGCGTCCGACTCGAAACCCGCAGTCGTCTAGATCTCCAGCAGGATGCGCTCCGGATTCTCGATCACGTCCTTGATCCGGCGCAGGAAGGTTACCGCCTCGCGCCCGTCCACCAGCCGGTGATCGTACGTCAGCGCCAAGTTCATCATCGGCCGGATGACGATCTCCTTGTTGACCACCACCGCACGATCCTGAATCGCATGCAGCCCCAAGATTCCCGACTGCGGCGCATTCACGATCGGGGTCGAAAGCATCGATCCGTAAATGCCGCCGTTCGAGATCGTAAACGTGCCGCCCTGCAATTCGGACAAGTCGATCTTATTCTCTTTCGCCCGCCGTCCAAAGTCGCCGATCGTGTTCTCGATCTCGGCAAAACTCAGGTTCTCGGCGTTCCGAATGATCGGCACCACCAGCCCCCGTCCGCCGCCGACGGCAATTCCGACGTCGTAGTAATGCCGATAGACGATGTGTTTGCCGTCGATTCGCGCGTTGATCGCCGGGCACTCCTTGAGCGCCTCGACCACCGCTTTCACAAAGAACGACATGAACCCGAGCTTCACGCCGTTCTTGGCGACGAAAGCTTCCTGATGACGCTTACGCATCGCCATCACCTCGCCCATGTCGACTTCATTGAACGTCGTCAGCAGCGCGGCGCCCTGTTGCGCCGCCACCAAGTTGCGCGCGATGACCTTGCGCATCGGCGACATCGGCTTCACTTCTTCTTCGCGCCCGGCGACCTTGGAGGCGACCGGAGGGGCGCTCGGCTGCTGTTCCACAACAGGCGCGGCCGGAGCCGGCACCGGTGCTGGAGACGCCTTCGCCGCCACGGCACGCTGTGCGTCTTCCTTCAGAACCCGACCGCCCTTGCCGGTCCCTTGCACCGTCGAGGGATCGACGCCCGCTTCGCCCAACACACGAGCCGCCGCCGGCATCACCGCGGGACTTCCGTTCGGCTTCGCGGGCGGCGCGGGGGCCGCTGCCTGCGCGGCTTTCGTCTCGGGCTCGGGAGCGGCTTTCTCTTCCGGCTCCGCTTGTTCCTTCGGCGCTGCGGCCGCACCCTCCGGCGCTTCGCCCTTTTCCATCGTGCCGATCACGTCGCCGACGGCCGCTTCTTCCCCGTCAGGTTTCGTAATCGAGCGTAGAAATCCGCTCACCGGCGCCGGCAGCTCAATGGCGGCCTTGTCCGTCTCGATCTCCACCAGCACGTCGTCGACGGCGACCCAGTCGCCGACCGCCTTGCGCCATTGGCCGATCTGTACTTCGGTGATCGATTCGCCCGATGCCGGGACCTTCAGCTCAACTGCCATGTTCGATTATTCCAACCCTGCATACGCTTCGTCGATCAACTGCTTCTGTTCCAATTTGTGCGAACTCGCCGACCCGGTCGCCGGACTCGCTGAAGCATGCCGCGACACTCCAGTCAGCGGGTGCCGTCGCTCAATCAGTTCACCGTATTGACAACGGATAAACCGCCACGAACCCATGTTCTCGGGCTCTTCCTGAACCCAAACTACCGGGGTCCCTTCTTCGTAAGGAGCCAACGCGCCCGCGATCATCTCGTCGCTCAGCGGATACAACTGCTCGAATCGCAGAATCGCCACGTCGTCCCGGCCGGCCTCTTCGCGCCGCGCTTCCAGGTCGTAGTAGACCTTGCCCGTACAAAGCAGCACGCGCTTCGTCGTCTTTGGCTTGTCCCGTGTATCCGGGAGGATTCTCTGGAAGATCCCCTCGGTAAACGACTCGATCGGAGAAACCACCTTTGGATGCCGCAGCAAACTCTTCGGCGTCATCACAATCAGCGGCTTGCGCCACCTGCGTACCACCTGACGCCTCAGCGCGTGATACATCTGCGCGGGCGTCGTCGGGTAGATCACCTGCATGTTGTCTTCGGCGCACTGCTGCAGGAAGCGCTCCAGCCGAGCACTCGAGTGCTCAGGCCCCTGGCCCTCAAAGCCGTGAGGCAGGAGCATCACCAGCGCGCTCAGTCGGCCCCATTTGTCCTCAGCGCTGGAGATGAACTGGTCGATAATCACTTGCGCCGAGTTCACAAAATCGCCGAACTGCGCTTCCCAGGCGATCAGCCCGTCCGGCCACTCAATCGAGTAGCCGTATTCGAAGCCCAGAACGCCCGCTTCCGACAGCGGCGAGTTGTGGATGTCGAAGTGGCCCTGGCGCGGCGACAGATGCCGCAGCGGCACATAGGAATGCCCAAACTCCACGTCGCGCAACACCGCATGCCGGTGGCTAAACGTGCCGCGCTCACAATCCTGTCCGGTTAGCCGCACGCGGTAACCTTCGGCCAACAACGTCCCGAAAGCCAGCGCCTCGCCCGCCGACCAGTCCAGCGGCCGCTCGCCCTTCGCCATCTGACTGCGCTGCTTCAACAAGCGCGCGATCCTCGAGTCCGGATGGAACTCCTGGGGAGTACGGCTCAGCTTTTCAAGGATCGCCGTCAGTCGGTCGCGACCGACGCCCGTCTCCAGTTCGTCGACCTTCGTATCCTCGCCGCCCAAGTAGCCGGACCAGTGTCCGGTCATCTTCTCCCCGGCGTGGATATAGTCGTCCGCACGTGCGGCGGACAGCTCTTCTTCCAGATGCTCCCGCCGTTGCTCGGCAATGCGGTCGGCCTCGTCCTTCGTCACCCCGCTCTGCGTCAGCAAATGCTCGAGATAGGCCTCCCTCGTCGTCTTGCGTTTAGTGATCGCCTTGTACAGCAGCGGTTGCGTAAACGACGGCTCGTCGCCCTCGTTGTGCCCATGACGCCGGTAGCCGTACATGTCGATCACCACGTCCCGCTTGAACGTGTTGCGGAAGTCCATCGCCAAGCGGATGACCTGCGCAACCGCTTCCGGATCCTCGCCGTTCACGTGGAATATCGGAATCTGGAGCATCTTCCCCAGGCCCGATGCATAAATCGACGACCGCCCCTGCTCCGGCGGCGTGGTAAAGGCAATCTGGTTGTTGACGATCACGTGGATCGTCCCGCCGACCGTATACCCGGCCAACTCGCTCATGTTGAGCGTCTCTTGCACCACGCCTTCCCCGGCAAACGCGCCGTCGCCGTGGATCAACAAGGTCAGGCCTCGCCGCCGTTGCGTGTCGTGGTTGCGGTCCTGCTTCGCGCGCATGCGCCCGATCGCCACCGGATTCACGTATTCCAGATGCGACGGGTTGAAGCACAGCGACAGATGTACGTTGTGCCCCTTGGCCGTCGTCCAATCGCTCGAGTAACCCAGGTGATACTTCACGTCGCCGCGCCCATGGTGCAGGTGCGGATCGCGGTCCTCAAACTCACGGAAAATCTGCTGCGGGCTCTTGCCCATCACATTCGCCAGCACGTTCAGCCGGCCGCGATGCGCCATCCCGATCACGATCGTTGAAATCCCATGGTCGCCGGAGCGCTCAATCGCCAGGTCCAACAGCGGAATCAGACTCTCGCAGCCTTCCAGCGAAAAGCTCTTGGCGCCGACGAACTTCTTCTGGATAAAGTCCTCGAAGATCGTCGCGTCCGTCAGCCTGGTTAAGATGCGCAGCTGACGCCCGGTACTCAACTGCAGCCGGTTGCCCGTACCTTCCATGCGCTTCTGCAGCCACTCGCGCTCCGTCAAGTCGTCGATGTGCATGAACTGCACGCCGATCGAGCGCGTGTACGTCTCTCGCAACCGTTCGATCACCGTTCGCGCCGTATCGAACTTGCAACCGGAGAGCGTGTGCGGCGAGATCTTGCGGTCCAGGTCCGGATCCCACATCCCGTAATAGGAGGGGTCGAGTTCCGGCGGCGACGATCGCGGCAGCCCCAGCGGATCCATCCGAGCCACCATGTGCCCGCGCACCCGATAAGCGCGAACCAGCTTGTCCACCCGGTCCTGTAGCCCGACTGCTTCATCGGCAGCGTTTGCGCTGCCGTTCGCCTTCGCGGGGGCGAGCCTCGAGGGAGCAGGCCGCGGCGGAGCCGCGTGCGTCGGGGCATGCGATGCGGCCCCCATGCCCGACGCCGCCACGCCGTTCTTCGTGGTCCCGTTCGTAGGCGTCTCCGCGATCGAATCGAAGTAGGCCCTCCACCGGGGCTCTACGGATTCAGGCTCCCGCAGGTAGTCCTCGTACAGTCCCTCCACAAAGGAGAGATTCGCGTCGCCGGGCCAGTCGATTTGTTGCGCCATGCCAGTCTACTTCGCCGCTTGCTTCGTCGATTTCATCATCGCACTCCCAAACCGTTTCGGCAGGAGTTGTCGAAGGGAAATCGTTAATCTTTCAGCATGCCCCTTCGGCGCCCGCCGCACGCCTCCGTTACGCTGTTGAGATTCGCGCCCTAAAAGCCCTCAGCGAAACCCTACACACTCAACCTAACGGCAGATTGGCCAAGAACCTGTCCTCAAGCACGTGACCCGCCCTATTTCCAGCTTCTCCATCGGCCCCATCCAGATCGGCCCCGACCCGAAAGGAAACCGTGCGCCGCTCTTCGCAATCTCGGGCCCCTGCGTCCTGGAGTCCCACGAACACGCCCATTCCGTCGCCGCCCGAGTCCTGGCCGCCTCCCGAGCATCCGGCGTCCCTGTCGTGTTCAAAGCCTCCTACGACAAAGCCAACCGCACCTCGGTCTCGTCCTACCGCGGCCCCGGCTTACAAGAAGGCCTCCGCATCCTGGCCTCCATCCGTTCCGAGACTCATCTGCCGATCCTTACCGACGTGCACGAACCCGCACATGTCGGCCCCGCGGCGGAAGTCTGCGACGTCCTTCAGATCCCCGCCTTCCTCTCGCGCCAGACCGATCTCCTCGTCGAAGCCGGTCGCTCCGGCCGCGTCGTCAACATCAAGAAAGGCCAATTCCTCGCCCCCTGGGACATCGGCCACGCCGCCGAAAAAGTCGCCTCCACCGGAAACGAGAAGATCCTGCTCACCGAGCGCGGCGCCGGCTTCGGCTACCAAAACCTCGTCGTCGATTTCCGCGGCCTCCAGATGATGCGCGACCTCGGCTATCCCACCGTCCTCGACGTCACCCACAGCCTCCAACTCCCCGGCGCCGCCGGCGGCAAGAGCGGAGGACAGCCGCAGTATATTGAGACGCTCGCCCGCGCGGGAACCGCCGCCGGCGTCGACGGCCTCTTCTTTGAAGTCCACGACGACCCGCCCAACGCTCTCTCCGACGGCGCCAATGCTCTCCACCTAGACAAACTGGAAGGCCTACTCACCCGCCTCAAGAAAATCGCCGACCTAGTGCGTTCCCTCGAGCCGTGAGCGAACTCATAACAAGATTCGCCCCCAGCCCAACCGGCCACCTCCACCTCGGGCACCTCGCCCACATGGTCTACCTATGGGAAACGGCCGAGAAGCTAGGAGCCCGCGTCCTCCTGCGCATAGAAGACCACGACCGAGGCCGCTGCCGCCCCGAATACGAGGACTCGATCCTGGAAGACCTCGAATGGCTCGGCTTCCCCTACGACCACCCCGACGGCAAATTCTATCGCCAAAGCGACCACCCCGAACGCTACGAAAGCGCCCTAGCCCGCCTAGCCGAAACCGAAAACGTTTTCCCCTGCACCTGCAGCCGCAAGCAGATCGCCCAAGACTCCCCCCACCCCAACCCCGACGGCGAACGCCGCTACTCCGGCCGCTGCCGCCATGAGCAGCTCCAACCACAGCAGCCAACTGCGGGGACTGTCACATCAAGCCTTCAGCACCACCGAGACGACCCAGCGCGTGTTGACTGTCCCCAGCAACAACGACAGCTCGAACCCCACGGCCTCCGCCTCCAACTGGCCCCCGGCCCCGAACACTTCACCGACGCCCTAAGAGGCCCCCAAACCCAAGACCCTCACCAGCAAATCGGCGACCTCCTCCTCCGCGACCGCGAGAGCAACTGGACCTACCAATTCGCCGTCACGGTCGACGACATCGAACAAGGCGTCAACCTCATCATCCGAGGCGAAGACCTCCTCCCCTCCACAGGCCGCCAAATCCGCCTAGCCCGTCTCCTAGGCCGCAAAGAGCCGCCCCAGTTCCATCACCACCCCGTCCTCCGCGACCCCGACGGCCAAAAACTAAGCAAACGCGACCACTCCACCACCCTCCAAGACCTCCGCCAATCCGGCCAAACCCCAGAATCCCTAAGAGCGCAGATCGCCCACCCACTCCAACAAACCAGTTAGACCCTCCACGTGGCGCACGCCCGCGGCGTGCAGCGGAGCCCATGGCTCCGCAGACCAATCAACACGGCCCCACTCCGATCCCCACACCCGACCCCAACGAACCACTACCGTTCGCCCTCCAACAACCGTGCCGCAGGCGTCAGCCTGCGATTGCTGGAGTCGATGAAGACTCATCCCTCAGGATTGCGAACCAACCGGTCCGCGACGGCCTTCCCTCTCTGGTCGATAGCGCTTCAAAAACAACCAGCGCCTGCTGATCACCCGCAACTCATCAGCGGCTTGGCATCCCGCTAAACTGAACCCCGCCCCCTTCCAGCCATGAGAACCACCGCCGTCCTGCTCATCCTCGCCGCCGCACCGCTCCTCGCCGCCGAGCGCACCGTCGACCCAACCTTCCTCTTCCGCTCAGTGGAATCCGCAACCGTCGCCCCCAGCGACGAGACCACCGCAACCTGCCGCTACAAGCCCCTCTTCGGGAAAGCCTCCGACACCCCCTCCGTCCCCCTAGGAGTCGTCCGCTTCGGCGTGCTCGTCATCTCCCCCGCCGGGGCCTGCGAGACCGTGCAGTACCAGGACGAAGAGCAACTCTATTACGTGCTGGCGGGAGACGGTGCAGTCTCCTACCGCCAAAACCTCTCCCCGGTTCGCCAAGGCGACTTCATGTATTTCGCCCCCGGCACGGATCACCACGCGGTGAACGAGTCCGACGACGAACTCTCCGTCGTCGTCATGGGCTTCAGCGTCGACCCGGAGAAACGCTACGGACAACCCGTCAAGCTACCCATCGCCCACGAGAGCGAAGCGAAGAAACAGGTCGTCGGCAACCATCCTCCGACCACCCTCTATCAGCTACTTCTCGGCGGCACGAACAGTCAGCGAGATCTGCTGGCCGTCGCCCACCGCGTGACCAGCCTATTCATCATGGAGTTCGCCCCCGGCGGCACCAACTTCCCGCATCACCACCTGCGTGACGAGGAGATCTACCTCGTTCTAGAAGGCCAAGGAGAGATCGTCGCCGGAGGCGGAACCGACGGCATCGAGGGTCGCCGTCCAGCTCAATCCGGCGACGCCTACTACTACCGCCCCAACGCCACCGTCGGTTTCTACAACAACGATCAACCGGACGCCAAAACCGCTCGAATCCTAGCGGTGCGTTCCGTCGCCCTCGACCTCAACTAACCCGCCGCCGCGTGGTCGGTCAAACTATCAGCTGCTCTATCGGTGATACGTCGGTGGTTTCGCGGTTCACACGCCCATAGGGCGAAGGCGGGCGCACCTGAGCCCAGGGTCCTCTGTCTAACCATCCTTGTCGTCGATACCTCTCAGCTGATGCCCTACCGACTCCCGCCCGACCCGCTCCAGGCCATCGGCGGCAATGTAACCCCATCGCCCAAGTACACCTGAACGTTATTGACTCTCAGGGGCGTCCCCTCCTTCATATAGACAATTAGATAGGGCCCTGGGCTGAGATCCTCGAAGACAAATACGCCGTCTCCGTCAACGTATTTGTCCCTGATCCGCTCTACGTTGACAACTAGCGGGAGCAGTCTGACCCACATTCGATCTCCGTCTGGGATGCCGTCAATGCGCCCCTCGACAAAAGGAAGAGCGTCCAGATGCAAGGGCATCGAGTGCACGGAGACGCGAGCATCGCGCCTTCCGTTCCACACATGCACTTTGCCCGCGTAGCGACCGGCGGATCCGTTGACGCGGATCGAGTAGCTGCCGCACTCTAGGTCAATCGTCCCGTGCACGAATCATTGACAACGATCTTGTCGGACTCGCCAACTAAGTCAATACGAAACGCTCCCTCCTCGGACGGAATTGGCCTACCAGCAGCATCGACCAACTCCAACAGCAATTGACACTCAGCCGCACCAAGCGGAAACGCAAGTACCAACAGTCCCCCCAAGACGATGATATTTTGCATGTGCCTCCGCTCGACAACTAGCTAGTGGCTCGAAGCCACGTTCGGGAACTCACGCATCCTCGATCGCATCTTGTGTATTGGCTCCCTGCTGCACAGTTCTTCTAGACCGCGTGGCCGGTTTTCCGGACTGGGACTAGACTCCTGTATCAGCGCTTTCGAACAACTACAACCCCAAAGCCCCCCGAATCACATCCCGGGTCCGCGTCACCGCCAACGACTCCGCCTTCCAAACCTCATCCGCACTCATGCCGTTCATGGACCCGCGAACCGAGGAGTGCAGCCCGGACTCAATCCCCCAAAAACCGCTGTAGCCAGCCTTCCGACAAATCCCAATCAGCCGCTCCAAGTCATAGTCCGGATGCTTCCCGTCCGGCGTCCAACCTGCCTTTACCGAAACCCCCTTCGCCCAAGGCATCAGCTTCTCGACCACCTCGTACGGGTCGCCGCCCGGATTGAGATTCCCAAAGTCCGGCAAGGTCCCGAACCGCGGATCGTCCACCGCCTTCATGATCCGCGGCAGCACCTCCGGATCCGACGACGCACCGCCGTGATTCTCAATCACGACGCCCAACCCCGAATCCTTCGAGTACTCCAACAGGTCCCCGAACGACTCCGTCGCCCGCTTCACGATCTCGCCGCTGTCGCGCTCCCATCCGCGTCGTCCGCCGCCCAGATTGCAGCGCACCGCGTGGCAACCTAAGTAGTGCGCGATGTCGATCCATTTCCGGTGCGATACCGCCGCCTGCTTCCGCTCAGCAGCGTCCGCCGCGGCCATGTCGCCTTCCCCGTCGATCATGATCAGCACGAACTTCACGCCGTAGTCGTCGCCGCGCTTCTTTAGTTCGTTCAAGTTCCGTTGCATCACGTTCCCAAAGAACTGATTCACGAATTCCAGACCGTTGACTCCGAATTCCTCGCGGCAAATCCGAGGCAGGTCTTCGTTCTTCCACAGTCCGTTGCGGAAGCTGCGCACGATCGACCAAGCCGCCAGTGAAATGTCGTCCTTCGTCGGGCGCGCGGCGCCGGCAGCAAGCGGCGCCGCGGCGGAAGCAATAAAGGAGCGTCGGGTGGTGGAAGAAGTGGTGCTGGACATGATGCAGTCGTGATTCTACCGCCTGCCCCGCCCGCAGGCTAGGGCTCCGCCCGCAACCCAACCTCCGCCCGCCAGTCCGCCAGCATCCCCGACATCCGCCGCACGCGCTCCGGTTGCGCCGTGGCCACGTCCCGGCTCTCGCCAGGGTCCGCCGCCAAATCATAGAGCTCCCGCTTCCCGCTCCAGTAGGCGATCAGCTTCCAATCCCCAGCCACCACTGCGGCGTACTGATCCTCGTAGTGCCGCTCTAAGAACAGCGCCTCCCGATCAAGTTCTCCGCTCCCGGTGATCAACGGGGCCAAGCTCACGCCGTCCAACGGCTGGAATTGCCCGAGCTCCCCGCCCGCCATCGCCACCACCGTCGGGAACACGTCGCTCGAAAGCACCGGCGTCGTTTCCTTCCCCGTTCGCCCGCCCGGCGCCCGAATCGCCATCGGCACCCGAGCCCCGCCTTCATAGAGCGCCGTGCCGCCCGGCTTCCCTCCCCTCAGCGGCTCGTTGTAGCGCAGCCCGCCCTGGTCTCCTAAAAACACAACCACCGTCTCCTCGGCCAACCCGGACTCCTCCAGCGCATCCAACATGCGCCCAATCGCTTCGTCCGTCGCTTCCACCATCGCCGCCAAGTTCGCGCGGTCTTCGCTCATCCCCCGCGCACGATACCTTTCCAGCAGATCCTTCCGCCCGATGTGCGGCGCATGGACGTTGTAGAAGAACACGGTCGCCAAGAACGGTTTCTCGCCGTCCTGCTTCTCCAAGTACCCGACCACGTCGTCCGTCAGCCGATCCGTTAGATACCGGCCCTCGGGCACGTCAGGGTACGGATTGCCCTCCTTCCAGTAGGGCGGATAGTACGAGCCGGGATGCCCGAAATTCGAGACGCCGTACTGCTCGTCGAATCCCTGGCGCACCGGATGGTACGGCTCGTGGCCCAAATGCCACTTCCCAAAGAACGCCGTCTTGTACCCCAACGCCCCCAGCGCCTCGCCGAACGTCGTCTCCTCAAGCGGCAACCAATTCCGCGACGGCCAGCGCGCCGGGTCCCCCTCCCACTGATGAAACTCCTCTTCGGTGCGGCCATAACGATCGAAACCGAACTTCTTGCTCGTCCGAACGTGCCGCACAATCCCCAGCCGCGCCGGATGCCGCCCCGTCAGCAACGCCGCCCGACTCGGGCTACAAGTCGGCGTCGGCACATAGGCCCGCGAGAAAACCAGCGACTCCGCCGCCAACCCGTCCATGCGCGGCGTGTCGTACGCCCCGCCCTGGTAGCCCACATGTCGCGACCCCAAATCGTCCACAAACAGGACCAAGAAATTCGGACCAGCAAACAAGGGAGCCGCGAAGAGGAGACACGCCGAGAAGGCCGTGAGACGCATGGGGGTATTCTAATCCTCCTCGTGACGCCTGCCTGCACGTGTCGCCGCCGTCATCACGGCGTAGACCGCCAGCGCGCTCAAGATTCCCGGAGCCCCCTCATAGACACTCTCGTTCCACCCGGCGGCCCGCCACCAGAAAGCGACGACCAGCCCAGTCGCCATCATCGTCAACGCGATCCGTTCCGAGGGTCGCCGTCCCAGCGCATGGACGATCACCAGCGGCCCAATCGAGCAAGCCAGCGCCGACCACGCCACAATCACCAGCGTGAACACGCTCGCCGTCGCAAAGTAGGCGATTCCCAAAGCGGCCAAGGTCACCACCAGCGTGGCGACCTGCTTGCCGCGCAGACTCCGTCCCAGCTTGAAGTCCTCGCTCAGCACGGCGGCGCAACTCAACACCTGCGAGTCGGTCGTCGAGAGCGAAGCGGCGAACACTCCGCCCACAATTACGCCCACCGCCAACCCGGGCGCCAGCAATTGCGCCAGCGTCGGCAACGCCAGTTCCGCATCGAACCCCGCCTGGTCGGGAATGTAGATCCGGCTCGCCAGCCCGACTCCCAAGCAAGCCGCCAGAAAGACCGTGCTCCAACCGAAGTAGAAGATACCCGTCCGCAGCGTATGCTCCGGCCGATCCAACGCCATAAAGCGCACCATCACCTGCGGCTGGCCGGTCACCCCAATCCCGTTGAACAACCATCCGAACGCAAACAGCGCCGTCGCACCCGCCGACCCGAATCGCTCCGCGCCCAGGTCAAGATATCCGGGAGCCGCCGCATCCAGCGCCGCCAGGAACGGCCCCACTCCTCCGGCATCGGCCACAGCCGCTCCAAGAAGCAACAGCATCGCGAGCATCATCACCACCGATTGCGCGGCGTCCGTCCAGATCGAAGCGCGCAACCCGCCGAACAGGCAGTAGCCCAGAATTAGCCCGGCTCCAATTAGCGCGCCTGAAGACGTCGGCCATCCGAATACCGCTTGGACCGCCTTCCCGCCCGCCGTGAGCTGCGCACCGGCGTAAGTGGCCAGAAACAACAATGTCAGCAGCCCGATCACCACTCGCAACACGTGGTACTCGCCCCCATGCCAACGGCTGAGCAGCGAGGCGAAGCTCAGCGCGCCGGTCTCCTCGGTCGCTTTCCGCAGCGCCTTGTGGACGAAGCTAAACGTCAATAGGTCGCCGAAGAGAAAGCCCGTTATCAACCAAATCGCCGATAGCCCGAACAGGTAGATGTAGCCCATCAACCCGATAAACATGTAGCCGCTGTACTTGGTCGCCGCCGCCGAGAGCGCCGTCAGCATCGGCGGAACCGATTGACCCGCCAGCAAATAGTCGCGCTCTTCCGCATCCGCCCGCGCCGTCGACCAGAAACCCACAAGCGCAAAGCCGACCAGGAAGAACACAAAGCCAAAAACCGCCACGCCCTATTGGCGCACATCCCGCGGCCAAACGCCCCACCCTCGAGTCACACGTCCGGAACCCGTTTGCCGGCAACCATTTCCGCCGTTCCAGCCCGTCATATCTTGCCCTCATGCTCTACGCTGAGAGCAAGTTCCGAGGGCCGAATGGAGACGTGAGCCCCGGAACGTCTTCGAAGATCAGAATCGACTCCCCAGCGGCAACGACCTTCAGAGCCCGACGGATCGCAAGTCCCGGAAATCAGGTCACCTGTGTAAGAGAGCATGTCCGGCTCTTCTCATCGATCGTTGAGACAAGGGCACGGGCAACGCAGACCGGTCCGCATGCTCCTTCTTCTTCCCCCGTAGCGCACGGCTCCGCCGTGCCGCCTTCGAGCTCCGCTCGAAGGTTCTTTCCTCTTCCACGGAGGCCAACCCCGGTGACTGTCCCATCAAGGCCGGTTCCACAGGACGACTCCGTCCCAACGACCACCGCGCCGCGTTCTCTTCCGGACAGCCGATCAACGGATCTTCTTCCTGACATCTCGGGCCGCCGTTGAAAACAAACCCCTTAACCCCAAAATCCATGTCAGACCCACGACATCCGCCGCCAACTATCAACAACTTACAGCCCTCAAACACCCCAAAAATGTCAGTACCATGACAAAGAACCTGACACGCCCTGACAGGCGCCCAGAAACGCTATCCTCGTCGTTTGCTCGAGTTCCTCTTCTGGCTTTTCGTCGGGCCCGCCGTCCTCGCCTCCGCCCTCGCCCTCCGCTCCGGCAGACGTTACCAGGACTTCGTCGAAGGCGAGATCCTAGGCGAACCCGACCCTGATCTCGTCCCCTTTCGAGGTCCCGTCTCACTCATCCTCCCCGTCCGCGGAGCCGACCACGACCTCGCCTCCAACCTCCGCTCACTGGCCGATCAAGACTACCCGGACTTTGAACTCATCCTCTCCGTACGTGATGAATCAGACCCCGCGGTCCGAATTGCCCGCGTCACGCTCGGCGACCGGTTTCGCCTCGTCGTCGCCGGCCCGCCGCCCGAGGATCAAGGGGAGAAGGTTCACAACCTCCTCGCCGCCGTCGCCGCCGCGCGCCCGGAATCCGAGGCCTTTGCCTTCGCCGACTCCGACGGTCAGGTCGCCCCCAACTGGCTGGGAAACTTGGTCGCCGGACTCTCCGAAGAGCAGGTCGGCGCCATGACCGCCTTCCGCTGGTACTTCCCCGAAGACGGTGGTTTTTGGCCGCTGCTGCGCAGCGCCTGGGACTCAGTCATCGCCGGCTCGTTGCGCGAGGGCGGTAAGAATTTCGTCTGGGGCGGAGGCATGGCCTTGCGCCGCGAGACGTTCCGCAAGGCCAAGGTGGCCGAATACTGGCAGGGAGCCATCAGCGACGACTACCGCGTTCTGCACGCACTCGAAGATTCAGACCTAGAAGTCCGCTTTGCGCCGCGCGCCATGGTCGCAACCACCGGACCGTGTTCAGCGAACGAATTTCTGGATTGGGCCGTCCGCCAGATGACCATCACGAAGGTCTACCGCAAGCCGCTCTGGATCGCGGGCCTCGTCTCCCACATCGTCTACTGCGGGGCCATGGTCGCCTCCCTCGTCGCGGGACTGCTCGGCTACCCCATTGGATGGGGAACCCTGACGATCATCCTCGTCGTCGGCATGGCCAAAGGGGCGATGCGCGGCTACGTCGGCAGCCTCATGTTCCCCGACCGCAGCGACTGGTTTGACCAGCACGGCTGGGCCTACTTCTGGCTCACTCCCATCGCTACCTGGGTCTGGCTCTATGCCTTCCTCGGCTCGGCGTTCACGCGCACCATCTCCTGGCGAGGCTATGTCTACGAACTCGTCTCGAGAACGGAAACCCGTCGTCTGGCCTCCCCCGAGTAGTCGGCCGGGCCGTCTACTCTTTTCCGAAGCTGACGCGCACGCCGGTCGTCAGCAGCACGTCGTTCTTCTCACGCCCCGGCACCGGGTTCGATAGGAATCGATCGGAAACGGTCACATGCCAACCGAGCCACTGGTAGAGCTGACTCGTCAACGAAGTATCGAACTGTAGACGGAACTCCCCCGACTCGCTCATGTTCGGGTAGAGCGCAACACGATGAGACCAGGCCGTGGCCTCCGTGAACAGATAGTTCATCTCTTCACCCACGACCAGCTCGGCCGAGCGGCGCGTCAAATCGTTCTTGAAGAACTCCTGGTTGTACGATGCGCCGCCAAAGAAGTCCCAAGTCCACTTCTCCGTGTTCCGCAAGTGATAGCCCAGGCCGCCGCCCAGGACGCTCCGTAAATCGAGGTCTTGGAACTCGTCGAACTCGAGGTCTAGGAACCCGAACGTAAACACCTTCTCGGAGACGTTGATGTCGTAGCGCGTGCCCCCGCGAATCGCGTTCGCCGTCGTCACCTTCTCTCCGGTCGTGGAGTTTTGGGCGAATACAGAGGTGAAGTACGTGGTGATCTTGTCTCGCTCGGTCGCCCTCTGCGCCCGCGCCGAATTCGTGAACGCCGTCGTCTCGGCGTTGCCTCCCGTGAAGCTGAATCCCATGTCGTAGAAGCCGCTCCAGAAGTCCAGCAACCCAGGATTGCGCAGCCGCTCAATCTCGGCCACGTAGGCCTCCTGAGCCTCTTCGTTTCGCACGGCCGCGATCTCCGACTTGGGTACGGCCACTTCTCCCGACTGGGTCGTCTCGACCTGGAACTCCTCCCCGGCCGTCGTCACCGGCCCCACGAGCACCTGTCCGTCTTTGGACAAGAGATACAGCTTGTCCTCGGAAACAATGTCGGTGACCGCGTCCCATTGGATCTCAATCTCGCCCATCAGCTCCGTCGCAACCTTCAGCTTCTCGGCGTCGGAAGAGATCACTTTGCCGGTCACGCGGTCGCCGTTCTTCAGCGTCACGACGTCAGCGGCCAGCACGCCCGGCAAGGACAATACGCTCAGATAGAGAACAGTCTTGAAGATGGCTTTCATGAGTTCGTTCTAGGCTCCTTGGGGATGACGAAATACGGAACGGGCGGCGACTCGGAGCAGGTCGCCGCCCTTCCTTCCAGTGTGCCCAACGGCGAGGCCGTTAGCCCTGTTTTTTCAGTAGGTCTCTGATCTCGCCCAACAGAACTTCTTCTTTGGACGGCTCGGGCGGCTTCGCCGGAGCTTCTTCTTCCTGCTTCTTCATCTTGTTCATCCACTGGATGACCATGAAGATCGCGAACGCCACGATCACGAAATCGACGACGGTATTGATGAACGCACCGTAAGCGATTACAGGCGCACCAGCTTCTTTCGCGGCGTCCAGCGTATCGAATGCGCCGTCGCCCAAGTTGTAGAACAGGTTCGTGAAATCGACGCCTCCCATCATCAAGCCGATTGGAGGCATGATCACGCCCGTCACAAAGGACGAGACGATTTTGCCGAAGGCCCCACCGAGAATGATGCCGACCGCCATGTCCACGACATTGCCGCGCATGGCGAATTTTTTGAATTCACTAAGCATGATTGATCTCCTGCAAACGTAACTCTGCGTCGGAGCGACCCCGTCTCGCAATCGAGATCAGTCTTCGCCCGGATTGCAGGGGATATGGTTACTGCATTTGCCGTGCCAATCGCAAGCACGCGCCCAGACTTTCCCGAATAACCCTCCCGGTCGCGGGACACTGTCTCACGAACGTCTCAGCTTCCGGCGACAGACGGCTAGACGACCCAGAGGGCCTTCCCCGCAAGCAACGCCATCACGACCAAAAACCCCAGGAAAGCCTGGTATTCGCGATTCTTGACGTACTGCTTGAATGAAAAAGCGGCGCCGCTGGATCCGCGTGGAATCAGCGCGGGCAGGAGCCGGGGCACGAGCTGCACGTACTCCTCGTAACCCGGCAGAATCTTCCGTAAGTGACTCTCTTCTTCCTCTACAACGGGCAAATAATACAGCAGGAAAAAAGCGACCATTGCGATCGCAATTCCGAGGTGTGCCCCCGCGACGCCGAACCCGATACCGGCGGTGAGGGTCCCTACGTAGAGCGGATTCCGCACGTGCGCGTAGGGTCCCGAGATCGCCAACTCTTGGTTCTTACGCAGGTGACCAGCAGCCCAGGCCCGGATGCCGAGCCCCGCCAGAGCCACCGCTCCGCCAAGCAACAAAGAATTGACCGTCGGCTGAGCGAACCAGAGGAACGCCGCTCCGATCAAGAACCCGGTCGCGATCCGCGTCCGTGCCGCGAACTCCGCATACTTCTTAGGGAAGGCCATCTACAGATCGCTAGAATAGCCGCTCTTGCGGTCTCAGAGTGCCGAAGGAGCCGACGTTCGCAATCGACAAGCTAATGCGGAACTGGTTCTCGCTGCGGGTCGGGATTGCGAATCGCCGAACCTCGAAACCAAACCCGCAACAGTCGGTGTTGTACGATGCTTGCGACGCCGCATAGACGAAGACCTGCTGCCGATAGTCGTAGATGCTGCTGACCGCAAAATTCCAGCCGCGCCGATTGAACCCGCCGTAGCGGAGCGAATTGGTGATCTGATTCGAGGCGGGCGACAGCTCGGGGGTAGAACGCACGGAGTTGTGCCCGACGCCCAACAGCACGTTGTCGAAGAGTTGGTAGTCCGCCGTCACGCTCGAGTTCACGATCTTCTCGCGCAGAGGATCGTAGTCGGTCCGCCATTCGAGCGCCCAGCGGTCGGACGGGCGAGTGCGCAAAGCGGCGGCGATCGGCGAGTAGTTCCGCGCCTGATCGAAGAACGCAAACGGCGTCGTCTCCAACGACGTCGTGACGGTGTTCCGGCGCCCGGCGGTAATCGCACCGCCTAGATCGGAGTCGAAATAGCGCCGCTGCCAGAGTTCCAATGAGAGGATCTCCCGCGTCCGGCCGCTCGCCTGGTTCTTAGTAAACAGTCGTTGCGTCAAGGAAACTTCGGCCTCGTTTGTATTGTGGAAGAGGTCGCGGCCGTCGAACAGCAGGGCCGCATCGAAGTCGTCGATCCCAGTCCTGTAGCGATAGCGCACGCGAGGTTCAATCACGTGCTTCACCTTGTCGCCGAGCCACTTCGGTCCGTTGTAGATCCGTGCAAGTGCCGGCGGAGAAATGTCCACGCCGAACTCGGCCGATTGCCGATAGAGATTGCGCCCGCTCAATCCGTCTTCCTCGCGCCGCTGTCCGTAGCCGGTTAGCCTCGCGCCGAATGTCGGAGTCACATGGAACCCCTTCCAATAGAAGTTGCTGGAGAGGCGCGGATAGAGGTCGCCGCGCTGGACGAAGCGACGGGTTTGAAACTCCGGCTGGGTCCGGCTAGCCAGGTCGAATGCACTGTCAAACGAAAGATAGATCGGCGCCGGGCCGCCCACGATCCGTCGTTCATGACTGTTGAACTCGACGCTGGGCAGCTTTCTGATGACGATCGTATCGCCGCGCTGGAAGGTCTGGAAGTTCTCGTCCCGAGCGAGTGAAGCGTTGATGGAGTAAGTCGAGAAATTCTTGGTGATGAAGCCGATGGAGCGAACCTGCGAATTGGCCGCCTCCTCAAACGTCTGCGTGAACGCCTGCCGGAACTCAAGCGAACTCAGGTAGCGCAGATCCGCAACGGCCCGGAAGCCGCCCGGCAGCGCAGCGACGCCCGACATCGTGAAGGAGTTTCCGCCCTGCTTGTCCCCGCGTTCGCCGTTGGGCTGCTTCGGTCCACGATCCTCCACGCCGAAGAACACGGCGTCGAAGCTGGAGTTCTCAGTCGGTCGACCGCGCATGCTGGCCTCGGCCGCGAACCCGCGCGAGGTGTAGATGGTTCCGTTGACGGTGGCGTCGTAACTACGGTTGATCGCCCAATAGTAGGCCTGTGCGAGAACGGCGCCGAAGCGCGAACTGTTGCCGATGCTCGGCGTCAGGAATCCGCTCTTGCGCGGAACGCGTTCGAGCGACTTCTTGAAGACCGGCACGTAGAG